>Ga0335082_10001141_pt1 | contig 28272 bp, 27 predicted proteins | sample Lox_Sample_41_FD_206718 | JGI IMG/M metagenome (GOLD analysis project Ga0335082, IMG submission 206718) | Soil microbial communities from Loxahatchee National Wildlife Refuge, Florida, United States - Lox_Sample_4.1 | ecosystem: Environmental > Terrestrial > Soil > Wetlands | place: USA... | reverse complement strand
AGGGTTGTGCAATAGCTTCTAGTCATCTTCCCGAACCATTTGTTAAACCAGTCGAAAAACTTCCCAAGCGGACCCCTGGATTTCTTGCGTGGCCGCAACAGCAGAGCGGATAGTGCGGGCGAGAGCGTCAATGCATTGAACGCGGAAATCAAAACTGAGATGGCAATGGTGATGGCAAACTGTTGGTTCAACAGACCCTTGATGCCGCCGAGAGCAGCCATGGGCACGAACACCGAGGAAAGTACGAGCGCGATTCCGACGACGGGGCCAGATACTTCTTCCATGGCCTTCAAAGTTGCATCTTTCGGCGATAAACCATGCTCGATGTGATGCTCGACAGCTTCCACCACCACGATTGCGTCATCCACTACCAAGCCCACTGCCAAAATTAATCCAAAGAGCGACAGTGTATTAATGGAGAAGCCCAGCATGGGGAAGACAGCAAACGTCCCGACAAGCGAGACCGGCACGGCGAGCAACGGAATGAGTGTCGCCCGCCAATTCTGGAGGAACAGGAAGACTACGATAATGACCAGCACAATGGCCTCGAGCAGGGTCGTGACGATTTCCTTCATCCCTTCCGTGATGGGCAGGGTGGTGTCCATTGCGATCTTGTAGTCCAGATCCTCCGGGAACCGCGCCTTCAAATCCTCCATCTGCGCCTTCACTTGATTGGCTACCGCCAGCGCGTTGGAGCCAGGGGCCTGGTAAACGCAAATGATCACCGCCGGATTTCCGTTGAACCGACCGATCTGCTGGTAGACCAAGCTGCCCAACTCGATCCGGGAAACGTCTTTAAGCCTGACCGTCGATCCATCCGTGTTCTGGCGTACGATGATTTCGCCAAACTCTTCCGCTTTGACAAGTCGGCCCGGGGCGCGCACAGAATAGGTGAACTGCTGACCTTTAGGAGCTGGCTCTCCCCCGATTTGGCCTGCGGGGTTAACCTGGCTTTGCTGCTGAATGGCATTGGTCAAATCGGTTACCGTCATGCCGAGTTTCGCGAGCTGATCGGGTTTGACCCAGACGCGCATGGCGTAATCGGCCGCACCGAAATTGGTCACCTGCCCCACACCGGGCACGCGGAGAATGGCGTCGTTCACGTTGATGGTGGCGTAGTTTCCGAGAAACTGGCCAGGGTAAGTGCCATTCGGGGAATACAAGGAGATGACGAGGAGCGGCAAACCCATAAGTTTCTTGACCGTAACGCCGTACTGCGCGACCGAAGTGGGCAGGTTCGGGCTGGCCTGAGAGACTCGATTTGCGTGTTGACCTGATCGATGTCCACGTTCGTGCCGACGTCGAAAGTGACTTTGAGATTCATCGTACCGTCGTTCGCGTTCGTAGACATCATGTAGAGCATGTTGTCCACGCCGTTCATCTGCTGCTCAATTGGCGTAGCGACCGATTGCTCAATTGTCAGAGCATCCGCGCCCGTATATGTGGTCGATACGTTGATTTGCGGAGGCACAATGTCGGGAAGCATGGCAATCGGCAACTTCGACATCGCAACAACGCCCCCGATTACCGTGAGAATGGCGATTACAATCGCAACGATGGGCCGATTGATGAAAAAGTTAGCCATGATTAGTTCCCACCAGTTACCGCGTTCGCCTGCGTGTCCTTATATGGCGTCGGTGCCACCGTCATCCCGGTCCGCACCCGCTGCAATCCATCCACAATGACGTTGTCACCAGCTTGCAGGCCCGATTCGACCACCCACATATCACCGTACAATGGGCCCAGCTTCACAGCCTTGACGGTAGCCTTGTGATCGGCGGCAACCACGCCAACCTGGTACACGCCCTGCAGTTCGGAAACTGATTGTTGAGGAATCAGGAGCGCGCCTTTACGTAACTCCGTGATTGCCCGAATGCGGCCATACTGGCCAGGGCGTAACAAATTGCCTGGATTGGGGAACTCCACCCGGACCTGGATTGTTCCGGTCCGCGTGTCTACTTCGCGGTTTACAAAAAGCAGCCGACCCGGTTGGGGAAAAACCGTGCCGTCTCCCAACACAAGCTGGATCTTTTGCCCTCCAAGATTGCCCGGTTTCTCACGGCCTCAATCGCAGGTAGTCCTGCTCGGCGACGCTCACATCCACATAAATCGGATTTACACTCGAAACAACGGTCATCACTGTGATAGGTGTAATCAAATCTCCGATGCCGACCTTGGAAACGCCGACGATTCCCGCAATTGGAGAAGTTACCGTCGTCCATCCCAAATTCAATTTGGCATTGTCGAGTACTGCTTGATCCGCATCTACCCCTGCTTGAGCAGCTCTCTCGCTAGTCAGAGCTTTATCGAGCTCCGCCTGGCTTATGGCCCGTTGCGCCACTAGGGGCGTGTAGCGCCGGACGTCAATCTCGGCCTGCGCAAGGGCGGCTTTACCCCGCTCAAGGGCGCCGGTTGCCTGTTCCACAGCCGCCTGGGCTTGCCGTTTGTCCAACTGGAACATCTCCTGGCCCTTTTCGACGTACGAGCCTTCTGTATAGAGCCGGGTCAACAAGTACCCTTCAACCTTTGGTCGGATCTCCGCATCCACGTTGCCAGCCATGGTGCCGACCCACTCCTGATAAATCGGAACGTCTTTCTGGATCACTGCAGCAACGGTGACACCCGGAGGGGGTGGCGGAGCAACTTCTTTCTTTGAAGTGCATGCTGCCAGAACAAAGCTCGTCGTAATGAGGAGTCCCAGAAGCCAAAGCCATTTAGTCCCTTGTTCGAGAACAGTCGCCCAACTCAGCGATTGGCTTCCCCCAGGGAAGTGGATTCAAAACGCGGCCACCGCGGAATGCAATGTTTCGAAACGTTTTTCATTCGTTTGCCTCCGGGTTGCAACTGCTGCAAATATACCTCGGCGATGCCCACTGCATGATATGCAATGTGAGGGGCAATTCCAACTGCCAGGGTTGCTGACTCGAGGGTAGACATTCACGTGGGACAATAGACCGATCCATTGGGAAATCCACGCGTGCCGATTCGGCTGCCATGCTCAACACGACCCATAGCTGACAACTGAAACCTAACACCCGTTTGAGGTCCAACTCACCTAGGGAAATACCTAGGTGATGCAGATGTTGTTTACAGTCGACGCTCTCCTCCGTCTGTGATATGCGGCACAGCCACTACTAGCATGCTGTGATTGGCTAGCTATATCCGACGCGGCACAATTCGTCCAGGGGATCGATCAGAGACTTGTGCTGGCTTTTGCGAAGCGAAAAATCATGACCGCACAGGTCGTCCCAATTAATGGGCATTACGGGCGTGTGGCTTTTCGGTGGCACACTTTTAGCGTCAGGTACCTTGACGCCACAAGAGCTCCCAGCCTGTTCCTGCCATTTTTTCTCCGAATCCTCATACTGGCCTCGGCCCTGCTTGGTGTTTCCTGTGCTCCCGCTCCGCAAAAATCCGCCCCTCTCCCTGCGGGCAACGAGTGGCACGAGTTTCAGGGCACTTGGACGGCCTCCGGCAGCCGCTACGTCTTGCCGCTCGGTGATACGAGACGTTCTGTCATCTCTCACTATTCCGGCTCACTGATTCTCACGGGTGAATCGCGTCCGGACGTTGGTTTTCGCGCGGAGACCATTTTCTTCAACGACAGTGTTACCGGCATGGTTGGCAGAGCGGTCTGGACGGATGAGCACGGTGATCAGGCTTTCAGCGAACTCCGCGGGCAAGGCACACCGGCAAACAACAAAATTGTTGGCACATTTCTCGGAGGAACTGGACGGTACACCGGTATTACCGGCTCGTATGAGTTCTCTTGGCGGTTTTTGCTTGAGACAGAGGACGGAACCGTCCAAGGCCAGTCCATTGGCCTGACCGGGCGAGTTCGGCTCGGCCAGCCGCCGACCTCGCCCGTCACGGGAGGCCCACGATCATGATGCGTCCAGGCTTACTGCTAAAACGGGCTTTCCCGTTTGCCTTGGCCATCGGCATCTGGCTGGTACCCGTCCCCGACGGACTAACCGCGCCCGCGTGGCACCTCTTCGCTATTTTTGTGGCTGCCATCTCGGCGGTTCTGGTTGGCGCGTTTTCCTTGTTGACCTCGACGATGATCGCGGTTCCTGCCGTAGTTCTCAGCGGCACCGTCTCTTATGCCAAGGCGTTTGGAGGTTTTGCAAATCCCAGTGTGCTGTTGGTTGTAATCGCCTTCCTGGTTGCGCAGGCGGTCGTCAAATCCGGATTGGGGCGCCGCATCAGCCTCTTCATGGTCAGCCGATTCGGCCGCTCATCGCTTGGACTCGCCTACAGTCTTGTGATTACCGACGCGGTGATTGCCCCTGCCTTCCCAAGCAACACAGCGCGCGGGGGAGTTCTTTTCCCAATTGCGCTATCTGTGGCCCAAGGATCGAACTCAAAACCCGATGACCCGAACGGCCGGCGGCTGGGCGGCTACCTGATGTTCTGTGCCATGGCGAGTCTTGCCGTATCCTCCGCACTCTGGATGACTGCCACCTCCGCCAATCCGATCGGCATTCAGGTGGTGAAGGAGTTCGGCATCCAGATCGGTTTCGGAAAATGGCTCGTTGTGGCCTCCGTCCCCGCGCTCACTGCGATTGTCCTTCTTCCTCGGATCGTTGCTCGCCTCTTTCCTCCTGGTGTTGGAGAAACGCCAGAAGCTCCGGTTGCAGCCCGCAAAGCACTTGCGGAGTTAGGCCCACTTTCCCGAAACGAATGGATTACAGCGGTTGCCTTCGTATTGATGGTCTCCGGCTGGATTTTTGCCGACAAACTGCATCTCAACGTCACGAGTATTGCCTTTGCCGGATTGGGCTTGCTTCTGTTTGCGGGCGTACTGACAGCTGATGACATCGCTTCGCAAGGCGATACGTTGGCCACATTTCTTTGGCTTGCCGTCCTTTTCGCTTTGAGCGGCCAACTCAACGAACTCGGTTTCATGGGTTACGCCGGGCAGCGCCTGGCTTCCCACATGAGTGGCCTCTCCTGGCCGGTTACCTATGTGGCGCTGATCGTGATCTACGTCGCCATTCACTACATGTTCGTGAGCCAGTCGTCTCAAGTCCTTGCGCTGCTTGGCGTTTTTCTCGACGTCGGTGTCCGTGGCGGCGTTCCCGCCCCGCTGATGGCGTTCGCTCTGCTGTTTGCCAGCAGCTATTTTTCCGTGATCACGCCGCAAGGTGGGAGCCAAAACGTCATTTTCGTGGGCAGCGGTTATCTAACGCAACGCGAACTCTATCGGCTTGGACTGATCACGACACTCTTTTTCATGGGCGTGTTCCTGGTACTCGGCACCGGTTGGGTTCTTTTGGTGACTCGATGATGAAGGCAGTATTCTCCGGAAGCCTTATTCCTGCCTCGATATCAAGATCCCGCGAAAAACTTATTTACAGGTCGTTCCATGCCCGTACCCGCGTTCGCCGGCGCGCACCTGGTGTAACCATGCAGAGAAAGGATGTATACGAACATGAATAACCCCATTTGCAAAAATCACTCTCTGCGGACTCTCGGTTTCCTGCTGCTCGGTTATCTGATTACCCTTCCGGTGTTCGTGAGTCCCGCCGGTGCACAATCCCAGGAAAAGGCCCCTCTTGTCAACGCGCCAACCATCACGAAAAAATGGACTGGCGACCTGGATGTGCTTTTGAAGCGCCGCGTAATTCGCGTCGGAGTCCCTTATTCAAAAACGTTCTACTACACGGTCAAGGGCGTGCAATGGGGCATTGCCTATGAAGGCGGCAAAGCCTTTGAGCAGTACTTGAACAAGAAATTCCCCCAAAAGAACAAAAATATCAAAATTCATGTCATGTTCTTTGTCACGCCCCGAGACCAGGCCATCGAGCGCCTGAACGAGGGAACGCTCGATCTCTTGATTGCGGGACTAACAATCACTCCGGAACGTCAGAAACTTGTGGATTTTTCGATCCCTACGGTCGAAAACGGGAACGAAGTTGTGGTCACCGGGCCTAATTCCCCGCAACTTTCGTCGATCGATGACCTTGCAGGCAAAGAGGTGTTTGCCCGGAAGACCTCCAGCTATTGGGAGCACCTGGAACGCCTGAATTAGCAGTTTCAGAAGGGAAACAAGGCCCCCGTGGTCTTACGCGCGGTCCCTGAAGATCTGGGGGATGAAGACCTGCTCGAAATGGTCAATGCGGGCTTGCTGCCAACCACGGTGGCGAATGAATGGACCGCGAATCTGTGGAGCAAACTCCTGACCAAAGACCAGGTTCATTCGGATATCCGCGTAGCCACCGGCCAGTCCTTCGGCTGGACCGTGCGCAAGGGTTCTCCCAAGTTCCTGGTGGTCATCAATGACTTTCTGAAAACCCACCGTCAGGGCACGAAATTCGGCAACGAAATCCTCACGAGGTACACGGGCTCGACTTATATGCTGAAGCAGGCGGTTTCCGAAACGGCCATGAAACGCTTCGAGGAAACCGCCGACACCTTTCGCAAGTATGCCGCCACTTACAACACGGACTATCCCCTGATGATGGCCAAGGGCTACCAGGAATCCGGCTTGAATCAGGCCGCCAAGAGTCCCGTGGGCGCCATCGGCGTCATGCAACTGATGCCGGCGACTGGAACCGAAATGAAAGTCGGCGACATCCATCAACAGGATCCGAATATTCACGCCGGCATCAAGTATTTTTACACCATGATGAAAGACCTCTACGGCGACGAGCCGATGGACGACCTCAACAAAATCCTGTTCACATTTGCTTCCTATAATTGCGGCCCGAACCGGGTGAAGCAGCTCCGCGCCGAAGCCGCCAGGAAGGGCCTCGATCCCAATGTCTGGATCAACAATGTGGAAGTGATCGCGGCAGCGCGCGTTGGGGCGGAGACGGTCAACTACGTCACGAATATCTACAAATACTACGTAGCCTATAAACTTATCGCCGTGCAGGAAGAACAGCGCCAGAAGGCTCGGGAATCGCTTGCCCCGAAACCATCCTGACGATTCTTGGCCCCGCTTTGGCGCAACAAACTGCGAAACTGCTCCATCGGTCCGGCAAGCCAACCTAGGGGTTTACCCAGTCGCCTTTGCCCCTCCCTCACGGCTACAATCAACCCGGATTATTGAATTGCATGCCACCTCTGATCTTGCTTGCCCCCGATGGCGGGAAGTCTAACCTGAGATGGATTCGTTCAAGCTGACAAGAAGCGAATTGGGAGATTCTTTATGAGCCTAACAGTATCTATTCGAAATGTCGGGGCCGTTACTGTTGTCGACATCATCGGGCGAATTGTTCTCGGCGAGGAAAGCGCTTCGCTCCGTACTCTGGTGGTCGATTTATTAAGCAAGGGGAACAACAAAATCTTATTCAACCTCGCTCACGTCGATTACATCGACACCACCGGCTTGGGTTTGTTGATCAGCAGTTTGTTGAAGGTCCGCATGCAGAAGGGAGAATTGAAGCTCACAAACCTTTCGGGAAAGTTGCAGGACGTCATGCAGATTACAAAGCTTTACACCGTTTTTGAGATTTTCGAAGACGAAGCGGCAGCATTACGTTCATTTGACCAATCCGCGACAGCGAAAGCTTGACAGGCTGATCCAGCTGACCATCAGCGATTCGCACCACAAGAATTCGATTTGCACCAGATCCTTAGAAAGGAAGGACCCTTCTCGTGTTTTGGAGCGACTGTGCCGGTGCCCCTGCTTTTATATGCCTTGACACGTATATGCTCTATGGAGTATATACACGGCATGGTATCTGCCTTCGCGATTCTTGCCGAGCCTAACCGCCGCGCGATCTTGAGCCTCCTGGCCTCCTCCCAGCAATCCGTTGGAGAGATCGTGCGTCGGCTTCATATGCCGCAGCCCACCGTGTCCAAGCACCTGCGCGTGCTCCGCGAGGCCGGCTTTGTCGAATCCACGGTGGACGCACAGCGCCGTCTCTACCGGCTGAACCCTGAGCCACTCCAGGAAGTTGATGCCTGGCTCGCACAGTTTCGTCAGTTCTGGTCCGCTCACGTAGATGCTCTCGAACGCTACCTAGACCGCATGGATCAATCGACACCCACGAAAAGGAGGAGAAAATGACCAACCGCGAGCACTACACACCAGGTCCGCCAGCGGAGCGCAGGTACGAAAGGACGGAGACAAGCGGACGCTTATCCTTGTCCGAGAATTGCATCATTCGCCGGAGAAAATCTGGCAGGCGCTTACTGATCCAGTGCATCTGCGCGAGTGGGCTCCCTTTGAGGCAAATGCGGGCTTGGGCACAGCTGGAACCAAGGTGAAGCTCAGCTGGGTGGGAACGCCCCAGTCATTCACAACAAAGGTCACGCGCGCGGAAGCTCCCAAGGTGCTCGAGTACGGCGATTTGCGTTGGGAACTCGAACCCCTCGGCAGCGGTACGCGCCTCACACTTTGGCACAGCATCGATCGCCGCTTCATCTCGTGGGGCGCCGCGGGCTGGCACATCTGTTTCGACGTCCTGGAGCGGTACCTCGCAGACGACCGCCTTGGACGCATCGTTGGCCCTGAGGCCATGAAGTTCAAGGGTTGGCAGCGATTGGTCGCGGAGTACTCCAAGCAATTTGGCGGCGGATGCTCCCAACTGGCCGACGCAAGCAACTCAGAACTCGTGAATCGAGCCGATCATGAAGGAAGCCACCAAACGTTTAATTTTTCGTTGGGTTCACATCATCTGCGGCATTCCGATACTCGGCTACATTTATGATTCACCTTCGGACACTCCAAATTATGCCCACACGGTCCGATATGTCTTTCTTCCTGTATTGCTCCTTTCGGGGCTTTGGATGTGGAAAGGCCATGTCCTTCGACGATTTATTTCGAAAGGGTCGGCCTAGAGGCTTCCCCTTGCGGAACATTGCAGGTTACGCTGAGTGCGGCCAAATTTGTTTCGAGAGTTGGAGCTCAACATGAAAAAGTCCGTTCCCATGGAATCTGCCTCCGGCTTAATCGACCAGAAGATCAAGGAACTCGGGGATTGGCGTGGCAGGATGCTTGCGAAAGTGCGCCAAATCATACATGACGCAGACCCGGAGATTTCGGAGGAATGGAAGTGGATGGGGACTCCCGTCTTCTCCCACGGCGGCATCGTCTGCACGGGAGAGACATACAAGAACGTTGTCAAGATGACCTTCGCCAAAGGAGCTGCGCTGAAAGACCCTGCCCGTCTATTCAACTCCAGCCTCGATGGAAATGTCCGGCGCGCCATCGACATTCACGAAGGCGACAACGTCAATGAAGCAGCCTTGAAAGATCTTGTCCGGGCTGCGATTGCGCTCAATCTCAAGGACAAGAGTAAGCCGAAGCCCCGGCGGCCGAGACGCAAGCGCTCCGCCTAATTACTTCGCGGGATACATAACAACACCCGGGTTCTTATCTTTGGCTCTGCAGCCAAAGAGCGGACGTCTTTTCGTCGTTCCCGTGGACCGTTGCTTTTTATCTCGTGCATGGCTGCGTTACTTCCCTGCCCTCCCAAGGCTCGCTTGCTGCTGCACACTGGAACTTTCCTTCGAAGCCATCTCCACCTTTTTCAGGCTGGGCTCCGGACGCTGCCAGAGAATCCGCACGTGGGCGGCCTCAACCGGGTATATTTTCTCCGAAGTGGTCCCTGCAGGTTCCAAAAGGATATCGGCACGCCGATTGTAGGCCAGCCACGTGGCCTTCTCGTGCTTGGTCATCCATTTCACGGATTTCGCTTCGTCCTTCGCTTGAAGTGTCTTCACGGTGTGCAGGCTGATTTGTTGATCCTTGCGCTCGGCCTGTGTCTTGATCCTGTCGGCGGGAATACCCTTGGCAACCAGGAAACTTTTGACAAGTTTCGAGCGCCGTTCGCTGAGTGCCGTGTTGTATTTTTCCGATCCACGCACGTCGGTGTGTCCCACAACGATCAGACTCGCGTTCTTGTCATATAAGCTGTAAGTCTTGAACTCCGTAGCCGCATTTGCCAACGCCATCTGCTCGCTGTTTAGCAAGCCTACCTTGGGATGGTGCCGGGGCGGATACGCCGTTGGGTAAAACACGCTGGCCAGCGTTGTCGCCGGAGGTGGATCGATCGAGCCGACGATATGCAGCATTGCCGTTTTGGTGGTCGTCTGGCCGCAGGCGTTCGTTGCCGTCAGCGTATAGGTCATGTTCTCGTTTACCGGTCCGTCCGCCGTTTGCGCCGGATCTGCCTTCACGGTCTGGCTGCCGGTCATCGCATCGCTGCCCAACGGTTCTACCCGCACGGAGTTCGCGTTGTCCGCCGACCAGTGCAATACAGCCGCGTCTTGCTCGACGACCTTGTCGCCAATCTTGTGGTAGTGGACCTCGGCATTGCTGACGGTCAGCGACGCGGTAGGATGCCCATTTACATCCACGGTCACGCTGCGGGTGACCTCGCCGCCTGGCCCTTTCGCCTTCAGGGAATATGTTGTGTTATGCAGCGGAGAAACGGACCGGTCGCCGTCTCGCGGCACTTCTCCCAGATTTGAAATCGAGGTGTCTGCGGCGTCCGTGGACGCCCACTTCAACATCGTCGGCTGGCCACAACCTACTTGCGTGGATTGGGCCGAGATCTGTGCCGAAACCGGGGCGATGGGAACCGTGGCGCTCGCAATTCCTGCATGGAATCGCGGTTGTGGCCCCATGTTCAGCCCTTCCTTCCACGTCTTGGTCTTCATCACTCCATTGTTATTCAGGTCCACGGTGACCTGTTCTCCGGCTTTTGCGGTCACCGCCCCGGACCAGATCGTGCTCCCTTCCCTTGTAATGGTTACGTTGTAAGTTCCCGGCTTCACCAGCAAGCGCTGATGCCAGATCCAGTTCCAGTCGAATTCATCCACATGGCCTACAAAATAGTCAGGGGTTTTGCCATTCAGCAGCACCGCCGCTCGTGGATGTCCCTTGAACTCGATGTCGGCAAACGGCCCGGTTACCTTCTCCCCGGAAGCCTGCAAGGCCACATCAACAGGGGTTGTCTTCCCCGCTGTGATCTGGACGTCCTGCGTTCTCGGCAGGTATCCATAGTTATAGACGCCGATCTTGTGGCTCCCGGCAGCCAGCTCCATGGTCTGGCTGCCGTCGCGGACGGCTTTCCCGTCCACAAAGACGTAAGCCTGTTTGGGTTCGACGTGAATTTTCAGTTTACCCATTTCCACAGAGGACTGGGCAAAGGCGGGCATGACACACAGACAAATCGAAGACAGTACCAGCGAAGAAAGGGACAAAGATCTCAATTCCATTTTGGAAAGTCTCCTTGGCAGCAATTGAGTGCAAACATGGAACACCAAGTGGATATTCGAATGGGCCAGCTTCAGACACCGCTGGAGACGGAACCCGTCTCGGCAGAGATGCGAAAGGGTCACATATATATCGTGATGCGATACACTATTTCGCGGTTGCCTGGTACGTTCTATCGTATTACGATATATCAGAAGATCCGGCCATGTTCGATCCAGCCGTTCGTCTGTTTTGGCCATCTAAGCATGGTGACCGCCTTTGCCGCACGGATGGCAGCTCTTCCGTCCGGCTTATTCATGGAGGAACTCCCATGAAGAATCGCTCCTTGATCCTGTGTGCTACGTTGCTTGCAGCCATAATTCCCTTGCGAATGACATCCCAGAGTGTGAAGACCCCTCACTCCGAAAGCCTTCAGCTATGCCTGGAAGGCTTCACGGAATGCAACCTGCTCAATCTGAGCCGTCCGGAGGTACAGGCCGTAAAACAGGCTGCGGACGACCGGAATTTTGCGGATTGCTTTACCGGCTCACCTACCTGTAACAGAACGAAGCTCAGTCCCCAGCAGCAGATTGAGATGTCCCGCGCAACTCACGATCTCAATCTGCAGAATTGCCTGGACGGATACGATACTTGCAATCAGAAACTACTCTCCGATTCACAGCGTGCAGCCGTAACCCAGGCGCTCCACCTACATAACTGGGAAACCTGCCTGGACGGGCTCGGCGACTGCGACAAAACACAGCTCACGCCCGGAGAAAAGCAGGAAGTCGCGGACGCCGAAAATGACCGCAACCTGCAGTCATGCCTCGACGGTGTCGGAGAGTGCGACCATGCCAAGCTGAGCAAAGGGGATCAATCACAGGTTGTGCGTGCCAGGCAAGACCGCCAGCTGCAGGAGTGCTTGAACGGCTCAGGAAACTGCGACACCGCCCGAACGATGATCGAAGGAATGCCCGCGGCGAAGGCGGGTGCCCCTCCCGCCGATGTGCACTGACCCGGTCCATCCTGCCCCTGGCTTGCAACCCCGGCTGCGCCCGTCACCTCTGTCTATCGTGTCACGATAGGTCCCGCATCATTTCCGAAACCATATCGCATTACGATACGTCCTAGAAACAGGTGCCCATAAATGGTTGCGCGCCCGCTCTTGCCCAATCCGAATTTCACGATGGAAGCGAAGGAGGATCTCCATGCATAGAAGAAGTGACCATGACCGTCTGCCATGGTTTCTCGCAACTGTTCAGCCAGGCCTCGTGGCGAGGCACCGCCGGTCGAATCTTCTGATCATCTCGCTTTTGGCGTTCGTCGTTTTGGGTATGGCGGCGCTCACTTTTGCGCCCCAATACGGCCATGCCTCATCCGCTACGCTGAGCAAAGTGCCTTTGAAAATCGACTCGAACCCCGCACCCGTGGACCTGTCGGCACTTAAAAACGGCTACTCCTCAATCGTCGCCCCCGCCCTCCCCGCAGTCGTCAACATCTCCTCCAGCAAGATGGTTAAGCAAGATACCAATCTACCTGGCTTTTTCTTCAACGATCCGTTCTTCCACCAGTTTTTCGGGAATCAATTCAATCAACAGCCCGCACAACCCCGGACTGAACGCCAATACAGCCTCGGTTCCGGCGTAATCGTGAATCCCAACGGTTACATTGTTACGAACGACCATGTCGTCTCCGGTGCATCGGACATCGAAGTCTTCACCCAGGACCAGAAAAAGTTCAAAGCCAAGCTCGTGGGCACCGATCCGCGCACTGATGTGGCCGTTCTTAAGATTGAAGCTACCGGCCTGCCCTCCTTGACCATCGGCGACTCTTCCAAACTCAAGGTCGGCGATGTCGTTTTTGCTGTCGGCGATCCTTTCGGCATTGGCGAAACCGCCACCATGGGCATCGTCAGCGCCACAGGCCGCGGCCTTGGCGGTGCTATTGAACGTTACGAGGACTTCATCCAGACCGACGCCGCCATCAATCCGGGTAATTCCGGCGGTGCCCTGCTCGATATGCACGGCGATCTGGTCGGCATCAATACCGCCATCATCACAGGCGGTGGAGGTGGGAATCAGGGCGTCGGCTTCGCAATTCCCATCAACATGGCGCGGAACGTCATGGAACAGATTGTCGACCATGGAAAGGTCATCCGCGGCCATTTGGGCATTGCGATTCAGCCTGTGGATGCAGACATGGCCAAGGCCTTTGGTTTGGGCCAAGGTGGCGGCGCTTTGGTCGCCGAAGTAACTCCCGGTAGCCCTGCTGCAAAAGCAGGTATCGAACGCGGCGACGTCATTCTTGATCTGAATGGCCAGCCGGTAACTACGCCCGACGACTTGAGTGTTCGCATTTCCGAAACGCCGCCGGGAACCACGGTTCATCTGAAAATCTCGCGCAACGGCCAGATGCGGGACGTGGACGCGACCCTGAGTGAGCTTTCTGAGAAGGAAGAAGCCTCCACGGGTGGCGAGTCCAATACCTCTGCTCTGAAAGGCGTCGAAGTGCAAAATCTCACCCCTTCCATCGCGCAGGAATTGGGAATTTCTGCGGCCACGCACGGAGTCGTGATCAGTTCTGTGGATCCCTCCAGCACCGCAGCCAACGCAGGCCTCCAGAGTCGCGACGTGATCCAGGAAGTGAATCGCAAGCCGGTCCGCAACGTGGCAGAGTTCCACCAGGCATTGGCGGAAAATCACGGCCAGTCGGTGCTTTTGTTGATCAATCGTGGCGGCTCGACGCATTACGTCGTCGTTGATTCCGAGTGACGCTACGCGCCCCACTCCGCGAATTGAGAGCGTGTTAGAGGCTCCCAACTGCCACAACGCACACTCTTCGCGCCTCAAGACGACTCAGGAACCTGCGTCACTACGGCGAATCGCACCGCAAACCGCGCTGGTCACTTCGCGAGTGCTGGCGTGTCCTCCAAGATCCGGCGTGCGCATTCCCGCCGCCGTAACTTGTTCCACCGCCACCATCAACTCGTTCGCTGCGCGCGCTTCATCCAGATGTTCCAGCATCAGCGCGGCGGTCCACAACGCCCCGATCGGATTGGCAATGCCCTTCCCTGTGATGTCGAACGCCGCCCCATGAATTGGCTCAAACATGGAAGGAAAGCGCCTCTGCGGATCGAGATTCGCCGTCGGCGCGATGCCCAGGCTGCCGGCCAGCGCTGCGGCCAGGTCGGAGAGAATATCGGCGTGAAGATTCGAAGCCACGATGGTATCGAGGCTCGCAGGCTTCCCGACCATGCGCGTGGTCATTGCATCCACCAGCATTTTGTCCCAGCGCACGTCGGGGAATTCCTTCGCCACCTCCGCGGCAATCTCGTCCCAAAGCACCATGGCGTAGCGCTGTGCATTGGACTTTGTGACAACGGTCAGCAGCTTGCGGGGCCGCTTCCGTGCAAGCTGGAACGCGAATCGCATGATGCGCGTAACGCCTTGCCGAGTGAAAATCGAAGTTTCTGTGGCGATCTCCTCCGGAAATCCCCGGTGCGCGCGTCCCCCTTGCCCGGCGTACTCTCCTTCCGTGTTCTCGCGCACGATGGCCCAATCAAGATCCGCTGGTTTGCAATCTCGCAACGGCGAGGACAGCCCTTGCAAAATGCGCGTCGGCCGCAGATTCACGTACTGGTCAAAGCCCTGGCAAATCGCCAGCCGCAAGCCCCACAGCGTAATGTCGTCGGGAATATCCGGCGCGCCAACGGCCCCGAAATAGATCGCATCGAACTGGCGCAGGAGTTCCAGCCCATTTTCAGGCATCATTCGCCCATTCTTCCAGTAGTAGTCCGAGCCCCAGGGAAATTTCTCCACCTGCAAGCGAAATTTGCCGCTCTTCTGCTGTAAAACATTCAAAACCTCAAGGCCGGCGTCAATCACTTCCGGGCCGATGCCGTCTCCCGGAATGGCTGCAATCCGATGTTCACGCATCTTCGCTCCTGAAATCGCCGCTTCTAAGATAACAACAAACGCTGGTTCCACACTTGTGCGATTCTGAAAACCGGGGGCATGTGCAGCCCTGCACTGGCTACGCTACAATCGCTGCGTCTATCGGGAGGCGGAAATGCGGCATTGGATCATCAGGATCTTCGCGCTGGCGTTAGCGTCAGCAAACTGTGCGCAAAGCCAAACCAGAATTTCAACTAAGTGGGAAGAGCTGACCGCCGCCGAATTCCGTGAAGCGATTGCGAAATCCCAAGGCACATGCCTCCTGCCCTTTGGCATCCTCGAAAAGCACGGGCCGCACTTGCCTCTCGGCACGGATCTCCTCAACGTCCGCTATGTCTCGGAGCACGCCGCCGCCCAGGAATACTCCGTAATTTTCCCGCAATATTACTTCGGTCAAATCTCTGAATCGCGTCACGAGCCCGGCACGATCGCCTACAACGCGGATCTGCAAATGAAACTTCTGCAAGCCACCACCGACGAAATGGCTCGCAATGGTTGCCGGAAAGTCCTCATCGTCAACGGACATGGCGGCAATGAGGACTTCCTGCCGTACTTCGCGCAGTCGCAACTCGATACCCCGCACGATTATGTCGTATACGTGCAATGGGGACACGAACCAACCAAAAAAGTGGGCGCCGAAAAAGAAGGACCCGACTGGCACGCCGGCGAAACCGAAACTTCCAACATGCTGGTCACCCACCCCGACCTCGTTCACATGGACCGCGCCAAGGACGAATCCGGCGCCGACGAGAAACGCGTCAGACTCCCCGAAAACGTTTACACCGGCATCTGGTGGTACGCGCGCTTCCCCAATCACTATTCCGGCGATGGTTCCACAGCCACGAAAGAACAGGGCGAAGCCGATCTGCAAAGCTGGATCAACGCCGTCGTGAAAGCCATCCGCGCGGTCAAAGCGGATGACGAAAGCATAAAACTCCAGAATGAATTCTACGAGAAGAGCCGCCATCCCCTGGATACGGCCCACTAGAACGATTTAGGCAGGAAGATAAGAGGACCGGGCCCACGTTTCAACGGGTCCGGCGAAGAGACTCAATCCACGCTCCCAGCAGTTCATTGTTCGGCGGTTCCAGGTCAAAAAATTCAATGCCCATGCCCACTCGTGGCTTCACGATCCGCACGATGACCAGCGCCTCCAAGGTCTGCCCCTTGCGGTGCAGCTTCATGCGCGCCCGCGCGTTCAAACTCAGCGGTTTGCTCGTGCAGATGAAGCACCCGCCGAGCGAAATATCGGAAGTCACCCCCTCAGCATGGGCCCCGCTTTCCAGATCAATCAATTCCGCATCCGCCGCAAATGGGTACCGTATCGCGTAGCGCCGATCGCGAACGCCGGAAAATCCCGAACGGAAGCCGCTTCGGTCTGACATAGAAAGAACTTTGCTCACCTAAGGCACCCTGCAAAACTGCGGGGACAAAAGAAGCCCTGGACGGATTAAACTCCCACACGCCCAGTCTGACCGAACCCCTGCCCATTGGAAACTCCCGCGTCGCTTCTGGCGGCGAAAGGGTAAACCAGCCGGCCCCAGCGTGCCGCGTGGTTATTAGTGCCTACGACATCCGCTCTCCCCGAACCCGGTTGCCCGGAAAACCCCCGTGCTACTCTGATTTCATCGCAAATTCCCAGCGAATCGAGCCATGCGCACTGAAGGAATTCGTCAAAGCGACCGGGTCACGCTGCGCCTGGAGGTAGAAGCCTCCTGGTTTGGCAACGATGGCATCGCCATGAAAAAGCGCGCCGAATCGCTACTGGTTAGTCGCAACGGTGGCGTCATCCGTTTGCAGGAAAAGCTATTTCCCGGACAGGAATTGGCCCTGCGGCGCACGTGCGAAGGCGACGCCGTGAAAACCGCCCGTGCGAAAATCGTCGCCGAAATCGATCGCGAAGCCGAAGGTTTCCTCTATGCGATCACCATTCTCGAACCCCGCACCGATTTCTGGGAAATCGACTTCCCTTCTCCACATCAAGCCGAGGAAGCGCTGGCCCGCATGCTCATGGAGTGCAGCTTCTGCCAGCGCCGCGAGGTGGTCTACCTAAACGAAATGGAGCTCAAGTCCTTCGAGATTCGCCGGTGCGCAGCGCGTTTGTGCCGCCACTGCGACGCGCCCTCCATCTGGATCGAAGCGCAATCCGATGCTCCAGCGGTGGAAGCTTTGCCATCCCGCGCCGCTGTCGAAGAGCGCGTGGTTCCGCGCCGCAATCGCACACGCGTCAAAGCTCGCGTTCTCGCCTGCATCCGCCAGCGCGGCTTTCAGGAAGAAGTGGCTGTCTGCGAGGATTTGTCGAAAGGCGGCATTAGCTTCCGCAGCCGCAATCAATATCCCGAAGGGACGCGCCTCGAAGTAGCCGTTCCTTACACGCCGGGGGCCGGTGCCATTTTCGTGCCCATCCGCATCGTTTTCTGCCAGCCTATCACCGCCGTCGGCCTCTTCCGTCACGGCGCTGCTTATCTCCGGGCCCCCGAATAGCGCCTTATACCACGCCCCGATTCACTTGGCTTCTGCGTGCTCCTCGGTCTTTGGCGAGAGGATTGCCTGCCAGTTCAGAATTGCGTTCCACAGCATCCGCTGGTCACCGCGGTTCAGATCCCGGTGCATCGGATTGAAATTGAACGTGACCACGTGCCCGTTTCCCACCGGCGAATCCAGAACCGCCGGCCTCCCGATCAAATTCGCTTCTCCCCAAATTTGCCCGCTGACCAGAATCGGCGCACCCGAAGTGTCTCCCCACTCCAGAACCACGCTGCTCGGATCCTCCGGCCCATCCAGACACGTTGTGCAGTAAGCCATGCGCAGCCATTTCCGCGGCGTGGCATAAAGTGGATAGTTCTGCCGGAACACATAAGTATGCGGTTCATAGCCGTAGGCAATCGGATGGTCTGGCCGCTCAAACGTGACGCGCAAGTGCGAACCCGGGGTCCGGGTCCCCGTATGCTGCGAAGCCGCCGCCGATTCCGCCCCGCCTCCCTGCGAACTCCGCGGCACTCCTCCCGCGTCGCGCCGCACTCCGCGCACGATCCCCGTCTCGAGCGGCAACATCGAACCGCTGCCCAGCGTAATGAACAAGCCGCCGTGCGTGACGAACTCCTGGATCTGCGCAAGCCCTTCGTAGCCGATTCCACCCGTGATGTCGTCCGATTCCGCGGGCGTGCCAAAAGCCGGCGTCTCCTCGGTCTTCTTGAATGGCATCGGGCTCCAGCGTTTCGGGATGCCCTGAATCTGTTCCGCAAGTTCCAGATCCACTTGTCCATAGAGAAGCACATCAATCTTGTCATTCAGCTTCCCGGGTCGAATGTCCTCGTCACGCAAATAAATGTAGGGAACGTGCCGTTGATCCAGCGCGTAGCGAATCCATCCGATCGAATCCGTATCCGCCCAGGGAACCCAAACCCCGAGCCGCGGAACTTTCGCCACATGGTGCGGAACATCCGGAGCCGAACCCGCACCTGAAAAACTTAATCCCAGTCGGTCCGCGACCTCCTGCACCGCCTCCCCCAGCCCTGGTTGGTCCGGCAGGATCCACGAGCCCGCGGGATATTCCACGCCGCCAAACGCGAAGGCATGTTCCGCGATTTCAATGTCGAATTTCGCAAGCGCAAATCGTGCCTCCAGCAACTCTTCCTGCCCGGAATCCTTCAACAGAAAAACCGGCCCGGAACTCGATAGGCTTCCTTTTGGATGCGGCGGCTCCTTCAATGCGGTTAAATCCGTGGATCGAATCGCTGTGTCTGCTGTGGGTGACACTTGCAGGTGATAGTGTGCCGGAAGTTCCCACGAAACATCGTCGTAGGGCTCCGTCGCATCCTTTGGATAAAGCTGTGGCGTCAGCAAGTCCACCGCGTAGTTGCGGTACGGCTGGTCGAGCCGCACAACGTAAGTGCCTGCGGGATATTCGCCATCCTTCAGCTTAATTGCTGCGTTCGCTCGGCTCACTTCGATGTGCTGGCTCATCAGGCGCGCAACAAGCTGTGCCACCCGCATCGGATCTCCCTGGTCCTGTGGAATCAGGAACGCGAACGGCGCTTCGTTTAATCCCTTTTCGTACGAGTGCAGGTTCTTTTCATAAAAATGCCGCAGAAATTCCTTGGAATTCGTGGCCGTGTAATCGAGCGCCGCCAGTGCGCCGGTTTCGTTGTAATTGACGTTATCCCGTGCGGACCACAGAAATTTCCCAGCTGGCGGCGGCAGTGCCCGATACCACTCGCGCGAAGTCTCCTCCGGCGACAGCGTCCATGCCAATGTCTCCGCTGTCCCGTTGCCGAACGTCTCATAGCCGCGCCCGACCGAGTTGTGATTCATGGCGATGGAATCCAGGAACAGCTCGGAAAACCCTTCGGCAAAATTCCAAGTCGAGACACCCGGCATCCCCAGCCCGGTCATCGTTTGCACTTCGTGAAAGCTCAGCGCCAGAAATTCCGTCAGCGTGATGGGATCCACATGCGGGTTGTAGGGCCCTGTCCCGTTCCACGTCATCAGCAACGGCACCGCCTCGTGCAGATCATGCACGACAGTGGGATGCCAATCGAAAAACATCCCCGCAACCGCTTTTGTCGTCTCCTGTGTCAGCTGGTGGGCATCGCGGTTGATATCCACGAACACGTACTTTCCCCAATATGGCGGCGCCTCGCGTGGCAAATTGGCACGATCCGTCTTCCCCTTCAGATACCGGTAGAACCATTCCACCTGTTTGTCCCGCCCATCTGGATTCGAAACCGGATTAATTAGCACGACAAGATTCTCCCGAATCCGCCGGATCATCGGCTGTTCGGACACCGCCAATCGGTACGCCAACTCCAGCACCGATTCGGTCGAACCCGTTTCATCGGAGTGCAGTCCGGCGTTGAAGTAGTAGATCGGCCGCGAACTCGCGATCAGCTCGTCCGCGGCAACGGGTGGAGTCTTCCGAGGATCGGCCAGTGCGGCCGTTGCGGTCCGCAAGCGCTCCAGGTTCACGATTCCCTTCTCGTCGGCAATCACCAGCAGGATAATTTCGCGCCCTTCCTCCGACTTCCCGATAGTAAACACTCGCACACGCGGCGAAGCGGTTGCCAGCGCCCGGCAATACGCGTACGCCTTGGCCGAATCCACAAATTCCCCCGGCGCTCCCATCACCCGCCCGAAAAACACCCGTGGCGAAGGTACCGTCTTGGATGCGGGAAGATACGAAACCCAAGGCGAACTGAACTGTGCCTCCGTCGTATCCTTCGAGATTTCCTCGATCGATCCTGGCTCCGGTGTATCGGGAGAAATGGACCCTTGTGCAGCCAACAGCGAGGAAAAAAACAGCGAGAGTACCAGTGGGGAAAGAAACCGAATCTTCATGCGCCTCCGCCCCGAGTCCGGAACGATCGCGGAGACCAGGGCGAAAGGAGTGTACTACAGACTGAAATGTCTCTGGACTAGTCGAGCGTCGAAACCGCGCTGCGTTCCGCGCGCCGCCGGTGTAGATAATGCATCGCAATGTTCAAATAAATCGGTCCGCACGGTGTTTCCACCGCGAGCACCATGGCTTCCGTGTCGGCGCTTCCCGCCAGGCCTTCTTCGCTCATGTGAATCTCCGGCGGGAACACTTTGAAACGAAAGCCTTGATCGTTGAGCAACGTCACGCTGTTGCCGATCACCATGTTCGCCAGTTCGCATACCGTTTCACGAATCACCTGTTCGCTCTCCGGCAGCGTCGCTCCGGCAAGTTGGCTCGCCACGCGCATGGCCACATCCGGTGCCAGATCCAGAATCACGCGCCCCTCAATGTCGCCCTTGATTGCGATCAGCGCCGCAACGCCTTTGCGCCGGTACGTATCCTCGTCCATGGAAAGGTCGGCGATCTGCGTCGGAGCCTGCAAAGCTTCGGCAAAGACGGCGTCGGCGGCGTTAATGAACGGCTGAATCAGTTCCATTCTCATGCTTGGTGCTCCCCCGCCAAGGCCACAGGGCCGCCAGCGGCATTTGGATCATCTCCGAGAACGTACCGTAGGATTTCGTACAAAACTTCCGGCTTCACGGGCTTCTGCACAAAATGCTTCGCGCCCTTCTGCAGCGCCGCCAAAATGTTCTCCTGGTAGCCAACCGAAGAAACCATCACGATGCGCGCATCTGCGTGCTGCCGCACGATCCGCTCCACCGCTTCAATCCCTTCCATCTGCGGCATGGTGATGTCCATGAGAACGATGTCCGGCTTGGTGCGGTTGAACTCGGCAATCGCGGTCAGCCCGTCGCCGGCTTCTCCGGCCACTTCCCCGCCAAACATCTCGATCATCTTCATGATGTTCTTGCGGGCGAAGACAGAGTCGTCCACCACAAGGTAGCGGACCGGGCGTTGGTCCTTGCGAAGTAGCGGTGCGAACTGTGCCATATACATCTCCTTTTCTCCGCCGCCCCGTCAGGCGCGCGGAGTTGAAACTGGAACCTTTTCCTTTTCGGTTTTCTCGGAAGATTCCGTCTTTTCAGCAGAACCCCCGCGATCCGAGCCATAATTCGTAATCAGAAACGCTGCCAACCCATCCAGCGGCAAGGTCTTCTGGATAAATCCCTTTAGAATGGCAGCGCGCGGCATACCGCTGACGACGCAGGTCTCCTCACTCTGTGCGATGGTCATTCCGCCGGAAGCTTTGATCGCGCCAATCCCTTCCGCGCCGTCTTCGCCCATTCCCGTCATGATGATCCCGACGGAAGTCAGCCCAAACTCTTGCGCCACCGAGTGGAACAACACGTCAGCCGAAGGCCGGTGTCCGTTGATCGGCGGTGTATCCGAAAGCACCACCATGTCTCCACGAGGCATGCGTCGCACCATCATGTGCCGATTCCCGGGGCAGATCAGCACGCGGCCCGCAACCAGTAAGTCTCCGGACTTCGCCTCTTGCACTTCTACTGCACAGCACTCATCCAGCCGCCGCGCAAACATGTCCGTAAACCCTTCCGGCATGTGCTGCACAATCACGAACGACGCCGGAAAATCCGCGGGAATTTGTGAAAGCAGGTATTGCAGGGCGTTCGGCCCGCCGGTCGAAATTCCAATCGCAATGATCCGGTTCGGGGGTAATGCTGGCCGGGTGCGCTTCTTCGAAGTGGCGGCGACCCCCTGCTCGACCGCTGGCTTCGGAATCAGCTTGGGTCCGCCGGCGCGTTTCGCTACTTTGATCTTGTCGGCGAGTTGCGATGCCACGGGCTCCAGGTTGCCGGCAGCCGCATCTCTCGGCTTGGCCACGAAGTCAATCGCGCCCAAAGCCAGTGCTTTGAATGTGGAGTAGGCGCCTTCCTTCGAATGCGCGCTGAACACGATCACCGGCATCGGCGCCCCGCGCATGATCATGCGCAGCGTTTCCAGGCCGTCCATGCGCGGCATTTCCAGATCCAGGGTCACCACGTCCGGCTGCAGCTCCGCGATCTTTCTCAGCGCGAATGCTCCGTCCATTGCCGTGCCGACCACCTCGATTTCCGGATCGCGCTCCAGAATCATCGGAATCAGCTTCCGCATCAGCGCGGAATCGTCCACCACCAGCACTCTCACGCGGTCTTTCATGCGATGGCTCCTAGCGGCAGGGATCGAGATAAACGCGAGAGAATTGCCGGAACATTCAAAATCAATACCACCGTGCCGTCGCCCAGGATGGAAGCGCCGCTCACCAGGTCGCTCGACACAATTTCACCGGGCAGCGCTTTGATCACCAACTCTTCCTCGCCCACCATGCTGTCCACCACCAGACCAAACCGCTTCTCTGCCAGCCCGATGACCACCACGAAATTCTTGGTCTTCTTGGATCCTGGCGACTCCACGGGATGAATCTTGTTCAACTGGTTCAGCCGCACCAGCGTCAGGATCTGATCGCGCAGCCGCAGCACTTCCCGCTTGTCCACCTGGTGAATTTCCTGGTCCTGAATCCGCGTAATCTCCACCACCGCCGACAGCGGCACGGCAAACAACCGGCCCCCCACGCGGAAGAGCAATGTCTGGATGCTCGCCAGTGTTAGTGGCACACGCAGCTGAATCGACGTCCCCTTACTCTTGCTGGCAGTGATGTACACAGAGCCTTTCAGCCGGTCCAGGACCGTGCGCACCACGTCCATGCCCACGCCGCGGCCGGAAACTTCCGTCACCTCCGCCGCGGTGCTGAATCCTGGCTCGAAAATCAAATTCATCACGTCCTGATCGCCCATGCGCAACGCATCTTCTTCCTTGATCATGCCGTTGCGAATGGCGTGCTTCCGGATCAAATCCAGATCAATGCCGCGGCCATCGTCGCAAATCTCAATTACCACTTGCGTGCCCTGATGGTGCGCATTCAGCGACACCGTGCCGCGCGCCGGCTTGCCAGCTTTCACGCGTTCTTCGGCCGGCTCAATTCCGTGATCCACCGCGTTGCGAACCAGGTGCGTCAGCGGCTCGGAAAGCGCGTCGAGGATCCCCTTGTCCAGGTCCGTGTGCTCCCCGGACACTTCCAGCGCCACATCCTTCCCGCACAATTTCGCGATATCGCGCACCACGCGCGGGAATCGTCGGAAAAGCTGCTCCACCGGCACCATACGGATTTTCAGGACGCACTTGTGCAGTTCATCGAGAACACGCGACTGGAACGCCAACGCCTCGGCCAGCTTCATCCGGATCGGATCACGCGCATGGTGGACATCAAATTCGGAAAGCGTGCGGTTCAGCATCGACTTGCCGATGATGAGCTCGCCCACCAGGTTCATCACCGCATCAATTCGCCCGGCATCCACCCGCAACGATCCCTCCGTGACCGTCGCGACGGCAGAAGCTGGCGCCGGATTCGCAGGTGCCGCATCCTGCGATTCCAGCTTGCGACTGGTAATCTGCGCCGCCTCGGCCTCCAGCAGGTCGCCCAGCAGTGCGTGCTCCGAGGATTCCGCGTGCTCCGCTTCCTCAATGCGTATGTCCGACACCACGGCGGGAATCTGGCAGCGGTGGGAAACGTGTTCAATTGGATGCTTGCTGGAAAGTGCGGCCTCGACAATCTCCACCGACGCGGCCGCAAGATTGTCCTCAGGCCGCAGGGCAATCACCGTGCCGCACGCGTGCAGCACATTGCGAATCAATTGAAACGCTGCCGCCCGCATGGCGCTGTTCGGATCCACGCGCAGCGCAATATTAAATACGTTGTCGCCGCGAAGCTGCGCCTCGGCAATCATCAACTGCTCGTACTCGCTCCAGTCAAAGCGCGCAGGCACCGAAGCGGTTCCCGCTTTAGCGGAGCTTTCCACCTCACCGGGTCCGTGCAATAAATCCTGAATATGCGAACGCAACGCCACCGGCGCAGGCGGCTCCACCTGCTTCTGATATGCGCTGAGCATGCTCTCGAACGTATCCACCGCCGAAAAGACCACTTCGGCCAGCTTCGCGCCCTGCGCCAATCCGATTTGAGGCGAGAGAACATCTTCCAGTTCGTGCGCGATTTCACTCATCTTCGAAAACCCGCATGCCGCCGAGTCACCCTTCAGCGTGTGCACTGCGCGCCGCACGCTGCGGATTAACTCTTCATCGGCAGGGCGCTTCTCCAATTGCAGACCCGCATCATTAATGGTCTGCAATATCTCCGCGGCGCTCTCGAAGAAGAGCGCGCGAAGCTCCGCGCCCCGGTCATCGGGCAAAAAGCTCAAGCGCCCACCTCATTCCGCTTGTAAGCGGTTCCGTTGTTTTCATGCACCATGCGGAATTTCTGCGTCAGCCCGAACAGGCTCTCCGCATGCCCGACGAACAGATATCCGCCGGGATTCAAGCAGTGCCAGAACTTCTCGATCAACCGTTTCTGCTCTGCCTCATCGAAATAGATCATCACGTTGCGGCACAAAATAATGTCGTTCCGGCGCGGCAAGAATTCCGTCTTCAGGTTGTGGAAGTCGAATTGAACCACTTCTTTCAGCTGTGGCTTTACCACGTACTTGTCTGTGGCCTTTTCGAAATACCGCAGCCGCGTCGTGTAATCCACCGGTTCCATCTGCACTTCGTTGTATACGCCCTCTTGCGCCGTGCGCAGGCTGGCGTAGCTGATATCCGAAGCGACGATCTCCAGCTTCCATGGCGGAGGAATCAAGGGCTTCGGCGAGGGCATCTCAAACGGCAGTGGATTGCGCAGGTAGTAGTAAGCCAGCGCGTCGCAGATCAACATCGCCACGGAGTACGCCTCTTGTCCTGTCGAACATCCCGCGCTCCAGATGCGCAGGTTCCAGTCACGGCGATCCTGCTTATGTTTCAGAATTTCCTCCAGAACGGATTTCTGCAAGAGCTCCAGCTGCGGCCGGTTCCGGAAAAAGCTTGTCTCATTGACCGTCAGATTTTCCAGCAGCAGCGCCAGCTCCGCGCGGCCTTCGCGGCTGGTCAGCAGGCGGTAGTAGCTGTAAAAGGAATCGAGCTGGCACGCCTTCAAACGGCGCTGCAGCCGGTCCTTCAGGAAATGTGCGCGGCGCTCATCGAAGAACATCCCGCATTCCTGATAAACGAGCGTCTGCAGCAGCTTGAGTTCGGCTTCAGTCAACTGAATCTGCGCGGTAATCGTGCCCATATTGCGTAGCGCGGGTTCCCCATGCGTCGGCAGCGCAAAGCTGGCGCTACCGCACCATCGCGACGGGTTCCGCTGCCTCCTCGAGCTTCCGGAATTCGGATTGGCGCAGGAGCCGGGCAATATCCAAAAGGATGATGAGGCGACCCTTGAGTTTCCCGACCCCGGTTACATAGTTCGATTCGCCTTCCGCGAACATCGAGCCGGGGGCTTCGATTTCGGAGGGCGGAATTTTCAAGACTTCGGATGCCGAGCTGACGATCAACCCGACCAGCTTGTTCTCCAGCTCGACCACGAGGATGCGGTTCTTCTTATCGCTTTGCACCGGCGCGTTCCCGAAACGCTTCCGCAGATCCATGACCGGGATAATCTTCCCGCGGAGATTAATCACGCCTTCCACTAGGTCCGGTGCGCTGGGTACGGAAGTGATCTCCGGCACGCGAACGATTTCGCGAACCGAACCAATACGCACCCCGTAGGTCTCATTGCCGATGCGAAAGCCAACGATTTGGAGTTCTTTCTCCATCGAAGTCTCCTCGCCTCAGGAACGCGTCATCTCGGCATATTCGAGTTCGCCGGTTTCCTGCGGCGATGCCTGGCGCCGCCCCGCAAAAGCATCGCGGCGGTGCCGCGTTTGGCCCGCGCGATCGATCACGAAGCGATCCATCGTATCCAGCAGGTTGCGCGAGAGCTTCAGCATCTGCTCGGCTGCGGCCGAAAGCTGCGTCGAACTCGAAGCCGACTGCTGCACCAATTCGCGCATCTTGTCCATCGCGCGCACAACCGCTTGCGCGCCCGAAGCCTGCTCTTCAACGGCAGAGTTGATTTCCTGGGTGATCTCGGTCAAGCGGTTCGTGGCCTTCGCAATCTGCGCCGAACCAACCGACTGTTCGTTCGTCGCCGCCCCGATCTCCTGCGAGAACTTGTAAACTTCGGTGACCACGTCGGAAATCTTGTGGAGCGCGCTGCCCAGATCGTTGCCGAGGTTCAGGCCTTCTTCCACGATCCGCGTGCTGTGCTCCATGTTTTCCACCGCCTGGCGCGCTTCGCGCTGGATGCTCTGGATCAGGTCGGCAATTTCCTTCGTGGACTGCGTGGACTTTTCCGCCAGCTTGCGGACTTCATCCGCAACCACCGCGAAGCCCAAGCCGTGTTCGCCGGCGCGCGCGGCTTCGATCGCCGCGTTCAACGCCAGCAGGTTGGTTTGTTCGGCCAGGTCGTCGATCACCTCGATGATCTTGCCGATGTCGTCGGCACGGTGGCCGAGAATGTTGATGATTTCCGCGGAAGACTGAATCGCGCGGTTCGTGCGGTTCAGGCCGTCCGTGGTTTTCTCCATGGTCTGAATGCCGGTCTGCACTTCCTCGCGCGAGCGGTTCGCGATATCCAGCAAAACCTTGGCGGTGTCCGCCACGCGCTGAATCGAGGTCACCATCTGATCGATCGAAGCCGAAGTCTCCGCAACGCTGGAAGCCTGCACTTGCGTGTTCTTCACGACATTCTGCACGTTGATGCTCATTTCGTGCATCGTGCTGGTCACTTCTTCAATCGCCGAGGACGCCTGCACGCTCACCTTCGCCGATTCATCGGCAGCTCCGGCCACCTGGTTCGACCCCGCCGACACCTGCGAAGCGCTGTCTCGCGTCGAACGCACGATTTCCTGCAATCCGTGCGACATACGCATGAACGCATTGCCCAGGGTGTCGCGCTTCGATCGCGGCGTCACTTCCACGGTCAAATCCCCTTCGGCGACGGCCATCGAAACTCCGGCCATCTCCTTCAGGTATGCCACCATATTGTTAAAGGTTGTCGCCAACGCCCCAATTTCATCATTGCGATGAATATCAATGTTCTGGTCGAGGTCGCCTGAATTGCCGATCTCCTGCGCCACCGTAATCAGGTGTTGCAGCGGATCGGTGATGGATTTCGCTGTCCGCACCGCCTGGAAAAGTCCAAAAACGATTGCGAACAGAGTTCCCACCACCACGATGAGGAAACTGATGTTGCTTGCCCAGGCCGCCGCCCTTTCCGACTTTGCGCGATCCTTGCCGATGTCCGTGCTGGTCTGATCGAGCACGGCGGAAGATTTCGCAAGCCAAGAGGCAGGGTCCTTCTGCAAATAGAAAATCTGCAGATCGGAGACCGTAGCATCGCCCGAATCCACCTGATGCCGTTTGGCCAGCAGTGGCTTCGCGAAGTTGTCCGCCCAGCTCGCTTCCGTGCTTTCCACCTGAATCAATGCGGTGCGCAGAAGCTCATTCGACGTCTGCGACTGCCCGCTCTTGACGGCGTCCGCCAGATCGGTGAATCCCTTGTTTACCTTGTCTTCATCGCGCGGATCGCCGCTCAGCAGAAAGTTGTTCAGGTTCAACCTATTCTGCATGATCTGGGAGCGCACCTTCTCGATCGTCTGCACGCTCTCCAGTGTGTTTTTTGCATCGTCGTTGGCCGAATGCGCCTTCCAGATTGAGCCAATGTCCACCAGCAACAATCCGAAAAGAATCAAAACGATCAACCCGAAGCTTCGGTATAGCTGTTTTCCGATCGTCATCGCGCCACTTCCTCCCCGCCCCAAATCAAGAACTTGACCGCGAGCATCCGTTTGTTCACGTTCTGCAGAGTCCTATTTACTGCCGGA
>Ga0335082_10001140_pt1 | contig 28300 bp, 16 predicted proteins | sample Lox_Sample_41_FD_206718 | JGI IMG/M metagenome (GOLD analysis project Ga0335082, IMG submission 206718) | Soil microbial communities from Loxahatchee National Wildlife Refuge, Florida, United States - Lox_Sample_4.1 | ecosystem: Environmental > Terrestrial > Soil > Wetlands | place: USA... | reverse complement strand
GACTGCCCAGGAAAGTTTAGGCGTCTCAAATCCGAATGCGAATGCTCACTTCAATAGTGAGGTGTGTACCAAGCGGGCTGAACGTCCAAAAGAACACTCGATTCGCCTTATTGTTTTGAAGAATTCTCGATGGTAGGCATGGCCGGTTGGGGCTGTTCGTTTGTTGCGGTGTGCTGCTCCGCAATCGATTGCGGTTGGTCGTAACTGGCCAGGTATTCTTGGAACTCAACATCCTTTCGGAACAGACGTTCGAGCATTTCGATTACGACGTAAGAAGGGCTCGCATTGATGAACTCCGAGTAACGCACAAGTCGGAATTTCACATCTTGTGGCACTCGAAGTTGGATCGTTTCATTCTTCGGCTTAGATGGGGGGCCTTTTAAAACTGCCATTACGTGTCTCCTTTAGGTCTAGAGAACTGCACGGAAGAGCTGGTCGAAGGGCTTGAATGGGAGGATTCAATCATCTAAAGCTTAGTGAACGAGATTGCCGCAGTCGAGCTGAGGAAATGCTCTCTACTTTACCTATAGCCAAGAAATTGGATTAATTCCCCAAACAAAAAATCCCCGCCTACTCTGAAAAGTGCTCACGATTCAAGGAGGAAAGCGTTGAAGCCTAAATCAAAATGAGCACCTTACCCTGCGATCTCTATCACGCAGATGCTCCCTGGTTGGTACTCCGTGCTTTTTCGTCGCAAGAAGTTCAGATTGAATTAATTTAAAGTGGGGTGCTTCGTTATTCACGGGTGCGTTAGGCTGTTATTGCGACTTGAATGAAAAAGGCGGGAGCGACCCGATAGCCCAGCGAGGGCCCGGAGGGGGTCGCTCCCGCCCTTTCCGCGATTTTTGCCGCGTCCCAGTTATGGCCTTGGAAATCTGTAAGTTCTTGCTCGGATGTTGATTAGGTCGGGCGGTGCGGAAAACCGCAAGGAAAACCGTGAGGAAAACCGTATTCACGCAAATCTCGTTGCGAGGCAGCGAATTCTCCGTACCCCGATCTTAACTGGAGACAAAACCTCGCGACACCTCGGTACAAACTGGATACTTAGCCCGCGCATAGTACTCTCCGGACTGCCGCGAATCCAAGTGCTATTTCTGTCCGTAAGAGGCGGATGGCCCGTGTTTGCGGAAGAAGTGTTTCTTGTGGAGATCCTTGGAGATGGCCCGAGCACTCGGGTTGGCGGAAACCGTATTGAGCGCCATGGCGGCAATTTCTTCGATGATCACGGCATTGTGCGCCGCGTCGGTGGCGGATTTTCCCCAACAAAAAGGAGCATGGCCGGCGACGAGCACACCGGGAGTGTGTAATGGGTCGGCCTTTCCAAGGCAGCGGACGATGGCCAGACCGGTGTTGAGTTCGAAATTGTCGCGGATTTGCCCGGCCGTGAGCGGTTTGGTGACGGGAATCTCGCCGTGAAAGTAATCGGCGTGCGTCGTGTCAAAGCACGGAATGGCCCGCTGCGCTTGTGCCCAGGAAGTGGCGGCGCGGGAATGGGTGTGGGCGACGCCGCCGATCGCAGGGAACCGTTGATAAAGGATGAGGTGAGTGGGGAGGTCGGAAGACGGGCGGAGAGTTCCTTCGACAGTTTTTCCGTCGAGGTCGACCACGACCAGATCGTCGGCCTTCATGGTCTCGTACGGGACGCCGCTCGGCTTGATGACGACTAACCCTGCTTCGCGCGAAATCCCACTCGCATTGCCAAAGGTATAGAGGACGAGGCCGCGTCGAACCAGTTCGAGATTGGCCTCGAGCACTTCTTCACGGAGAGTCTTCAGATTCATGCGGCACCTCTCGCCGAGGCGGCAATGCGCCGTAATGTGGGAAGAATCCGCCCGAAGGCGGCTGGGGCAGCGTCACCTTTGCCAAAGGCGAAATAAAGTTCACGATACATGCCGTAAAGTTCCTCGTAAACTCTCGCGGCAGCAGGATCCGGTTCCACAATCCGATACGTCGGACACAACGCTTGCTGCGCCGCCTCAATGGATGGGAAGGCTCCCGCAGCCAGCGCGGCAAAAATCGCAGAGCCGAGGCTGGTCACTTCCGACTGTGGAATGAGCACAGGTTTGTTCAACACATTCGCGTAAACGTGATTGAGCACGTCGTTCTTTTGCGGGATACCGCCGGCATTGATGACGCGATGGATGGGCACGCCGTTCTGCTCCATGCGCTCGAAGATAACACGCGTATGGAAAGCCGTGCCCTCGATAGCAGCGAACAGTTCATCCTGTGCGGAGTGCGTGAGATTCCAGCCGAGAGTGACGCCTCCCAATTCGGGATTCACCAGGACGGTGCGGTCCCCGTTGTCCCAGGTCAGGCGCAGCAAACCGGTCTGGCCGGCGCGGAAGGATTCCAAGCCTGGGGAGAGTTCACCAATGGTCTTTCCGGCGCGCCGAGAAATGGCTTCGAAGATGTCCCCGGTAGCGGAGAGGCCGGCTTCGACGCCGGTCTTCAGTGGATGGACGGAGCCGAGCACCACACCGCAGACGCCGGGGATCAGCCGCGTGTCATCACTCATGGCGATGATACAGGTTGACGTGCCAACGACGTTGACGACATCGCCGGTGCGCGCGCCGGCGCCGATGGCGTCCCAATGGGCATCAAAAGCGCCGATGGGAATGGGGATACCTGGGCGCAGGCCGAGATGCTTGGCGTGTTCAGGATCGAGGTGACCGGCGAGATGATCGCTGGTTTGGTAGCGCCCGCTGAGCTTGGACCGAACGCCGGCGAGAAGAGGATCGACGGACGCAAGAAAATCCTCGGGAGGAAAACCGCCGAGCGAACGGTTCCACATCCACTTGTGGCCCATAGCACAGATGGAGCGAGGCGCTTGAGCGGGATCGGTGATACCGCAGAGAACCGCAGCGATCATGTCGCAATGTTCGAATGCGGTGACGAATTGCGAGCGCTTGTCAGGATTATGGCGCAGCCAGTGGAGAAGCTTGGAGAAGCCCCACTCGGAAGAATAGGTGCCGCCGCACCAATCGATGACCGGGAGTTTCTTCGCGTGGGCGGTTTTGGTGATGAGAGCGGCTTCGCGCCAGGAGCGATGGTCGCACCAAAGGTAGTATTCATTGAGCGGCTGGAGGTGTTCGCCGACGGGAATGACGCTGGAGCCAGTGGTGTCGATAGCCAGCGCAGCGACTTCGCTGCCTGAGACTTCGGCAGCTGCGAGCGCGCGCTGCATGGCTTCAGCGAGAGCGCGCATGTGATCGTCGTGGCTCTGCGTGGCGTAGTCGGGGTCGTCCTTGGTGCGATGCAGAGGATATTCCGCCACACCCGAGCCAAGGCGGCCGTGGGACGTGTCGACGAGAGTGACGCGAACGCTGAGAGTACCGAAATCGACGCCGGCAACGATGGGCATGGCGAGAATCCTCTGGTGCAGTAAAACGTCCACTCAATGATCGATCATGCGGACTTGGGATTCAGCAATGCTGAACCCCTACAAATTCGAGACGGCCGCTCAGACCGTGTGCGCGTACATCTCCCAGCCCAGATAGCGTGTGGCGGCTTCATGGACAGCAGGAGCCACCGTGGAGAAGTTCGCGGCGACGTGATGTTCGAACCCATTCTCGCAGATATAGTGCAGCAGTTTTTGCAAGCCACGGATTTCGACCACACCTGCTCCACCGAAGGTGTCCAGCGGATCGTCGGTGAACTGGCCTCCGCCGGAGTAACCGCGGATGCGGCCGGTCGCGTCGTCGGTCGAGAAGCGCGCGAAACTCATGGGGCCGGCTTTGACGCGGCCGACGCAGGTGCCGAACGTATTGTCTTTACCGACCGTGCCGGCAATGATTTCCTGATAGTCCATCTTCACATCGCGGAAGAAGTGCTTGGGCAGGTTGCTGCAGTGAAAGCAGACGGCCTTGTCGGGATTGTTGCCGTAATTGTTGTTCCAATCGAGGAGGGCGCTCGGAGTTTCCGAAGCAAGTTGCAGCGTGTGCATGGCGAGCACACCGCAAACGTCGACTTCGCAGGCGCTCGAGAGCAAAGAATCGCTCATCATGCTCATCAGCGTGCAAGGAACAATTCCGAGATTTTCTTCGAGCGAAGTCCAGCATTGCACGGCGCTGATCTGCAGGTCGGTAGCCTTCATCCATTCATCGACGACAGCGCCCAGCTTGGCCATTTTCAACAATGCTGCCTGGGGAATGCCGGAGGTGGCGACATATTTTTGGATGGACTGCAGCTTTTGGACCGCGGCAGGATGATCGTCTTTCATCCGGCCTATGCGGCCGAGCACTTCGGATAGGTCCAAAGTCTCGACGGAGATGCCGCTCGCCTCAAGAAGCTTTTCGCTGTAGCGCACGGTGTTGAACGCCGTAGGGCGCGCTCCGAGAGCGCCGATGCGGAGATTGCGCAGACCTTTGACAATGCGGCAAACCGCAGCAAACCATTCAAGATCTCGGGCGAATTCTGGCGAATCCGGAGTCTCCGTATGCAACGTAGTGAGCGAGTACGGAATGCCGTACTGCTTGAGATTGTTGCAGGCCGACATTTTCCCGCAAAAACTGTCGCGTCGGTGGGTGACGAGCATTTTGCCGGGCGTGTCCGACGTGGCCTGCATCAACACCGGCACGTTGAGCCGGGCGAGGCGCAGCGTGTCGGCGATAGCGCGCTCGTCGCCAAAATTGGGAAGCGTCACAACAACGCCGTCGAGGACGTCAGCCTTGGAACGAAACAACTCGGCGCATCGTTTGGCCTCGTCGTGAGTTTCCACGGCGCCATATTTGCTTTGCTCGGGCGAGAGGGCTATCACGTCGTAGCCCGCCTTCTGAAGTACTTGGATCATTTCTTCGCGGCCTGACTTCGCCAGGTGATCCGGAAAGAATCCCCGGTTCCCGACGATCAGGCCCATGGTCATTTTTCTCTTGCTGGACATGTTGAGCTCCGTTGGTATTGGATCGGCGCCATTCCCGCGATGCTGTTCCTCGCCTTGGTGATGATGCCGTTCTACTACATTTCGAAGACCCACTCGGTTCCACCATAGTTAGCCGATCGCTTTTTTCCGCGGACCGAACACGCGTAAGCCCTATTTCTCCTCCACGATAACGACGTCCCAAGGTTGCAGGAGGAGTTCCTGATCACGAATAACCGCGCCTTGCGTCAGAAGATTTGTCCCCGTCGGGTAGGCGTAGGGAACCATCCGAGCCTCGCTGGAATAATTGAAATAGAAGTGAACAGTTTTGCCGGCGCGGTTCTTTGCATGCTTGACGTGAATCGAAGGTTGCAGACCCTGATCGGAACTGATGAGCCCAGCGCTTTTCAAAACATCGAGCAGAACAGCGCGTTGCAACTTGTCGCTCAGGACCGTGCCTTCGTATGTCAATGAGCCTTTGCCGAATTGATTGCGTGTCAGAGCGGGATATTTTCCAAGGAACGGATGATCGTAGTAGGCGAGCGGTTTGGCGGTATCCGGGATAATCATCTCTGCCCATTCGGATACCTTGTTGTCGGCGGCGAGATGATAGGGATCATCCTTCAGCGGTAAGGGCTGCTTGACGGACGAGAATTCCTGATAGTGAAAGCCAGCAGCGTCTTTCAGCGGTCCTGGCATCATCTGCCAACGAACGGTGGAGTATTCGTTGCAGAATCCACTCTTGAACGCGAGAACAAGGTGGCCGCCGTTCTTGACGTAATCACTCAGGCGAGTCAGGAGTTCGTCGTTGGCAATATAGAGCGGCGGAACGACAATAACCTTGTAGTTAGCAAAGTTGGTGGACTCCGGGAAAACGAAATCGACACCGACATTGGCGTGGTAGAGCGTCTGATACATCTGGCGGAGAACCGTGCTGTAGTCGACGCGATCGCTAAATTTCATGAACTCGATCCCGTAATGCGAGTCATTGCTGTAGAGAATGGCGACGTCGTTATTAATATGCAGGTCGGCGATTTCCGGACCGATGCGCTGGAGTTCGTGCGCCGTGCGGCTAACTTCCTCGTAGGTACGCCCGGGTTGCAGGTCGTGGCCGAGCACGCCCTTCCAGTAGGTTTCCTGGCCGTAGTGGAGGGAATGCCAGTGCCAGTATTCGACCATGTTCGCGCCAGAGGAAATGTGCGTGTAGACATCCTGACGAAGCTGATTGTCGTAAGGCGGATATTGATCCTTGGAGTCCCAGCCGATGGCCTCGGCGTTGGTTTCGGTGACGAGATAGTTGGTGCGCTTTAAAGAGCGCGTGTAGTCGCCTGCGTAGGATGAGGCCTCCCCGTCAAAGTCGTCCTGCGTGCCGTGGTAAGGGTTGACGGCGACGATATCCAGAGCGCGCGAGATGCCGAGTTCATCGACAACCGAGCGCGGCGGGCCAGCGAGGTCGTGAGTGATGAACTGATCCGGCCGCTTATATTCATTGACGATTTTGGCCTGCCAGCCCAGGAAGTCGGTGGTTTCCCACTGGGAATAACGCTCCCAATCGAGTTTCCAACCAGGGTTGAGAATGCCATCGCGGGTGGGCAGTTCGTCCCAGTTATTCAGACGCTGGCCCCAATAGTTGAGGCCCCAAACTTTATTCAGTTGATCGGTTGTTTTGTATTTGGCGATGAGATACTTCTTGAACCCTTCCTGCACATCAGGATTAGCGGCGCCGGCGGAGGAAGTTTCATTGTCGATCTGGTAGCCGATGACGGCGGGATTGTCCTTGTAGTGTTCGATGATTTTGCGAATAACACGCTCGCAATAGGAACGATAAGTGGTGTTCATCAGATCGGTATTCTGACGAAGGCCATAGTAAAGATATTGGCCACCGAGTCGTGTCACGACCATCTCCGGGTGCTTTTTGTACATCCACGCGGGAATGGAATAAGTGGGAGTGCCAAGAATCACGCGAATGCCGGCAGCATGCAGCTTTTCGATGACCTGATCCATCCAGGCGTATTCAAAGCGCCCGTCTTCCGGTTCCCATAAGCCCCAGGTCGATTCGCCGACACGAACCGCGTTGATTCCAGCTTTTTTCATCAACGCGATATCGGTATCGGTGCGGTCGTAAGGCATGTACTCGGGGTAATAAGCCGCGCCGTAGAGAATCGTGTCCATTCTGTCGGCGCGAAACGCTGGCTTCGGCGCGGAGGTCGATTGCGCGAAGAGCACAGAGAGAGAAGCGGCGGCGAGAATCAGAAGCGAAGCAGCAAAAACAATAGTGACGCGGAAATGCAAGCGAAAGCGATTCATCCAACCTCCCTTTGCCGGGCGCCCGCCCATTGAGGATTCATTCCGGTGGATTCGCGCAAAACCAGATTGGTTTGCAACACATACTCCGTGCCCTTGGGGTTTGGTGCGCTCCGCTGCACGTCTTCAAGCAGCGCGCGAAACGCGATGCGCGCAATTTCGGTTTGCGACATTTCAATCGTGCTCAACGGCGGAAGCATGAATTGAGTTATGTGCACATTGTCGAAGCCGATTACCGAGAGATCGCGGGGAATGATAATTCCTTCCGCGTAGCTTTTGCGCATGACGCCCATGGCCGTCATATCGTTCGAACAGACGACAGCCGTGGGCCGGGCGGGGAGCTCCAGCATTCTCGCAAAGGCTTGCACGCCCCCTTCGAGCGTGTGATTTCCTTCCACAACCAGTTCCGGATCGACGGCCATCCCAATTTCGCCCATGGCCTGACGAAAGGCGTCGCGACGGGCGACAGCCGACTTAAGCGACAGCGGGCCAGTGATGAAACCGATGCGTTCATGACGCAGAGCAGCGAGATGTTGCACCGCCTGGCGGATCCCGTGGAGATAGTCGATGCGGATATTACTCACATGGGGCCGCTGCGGACCAACATCAATGAACACGAGCGGCACGTTGCGAAGTTTCAGGTCGTCGAGCAGAGAGTCTTCCATACCGAAGGTGACCACGGCGACGCCCTCGACGCGGTGTTCAAGCAAGCGCCGCACGGCGATCTTCATGCGTTCCGTGTCGTGCACGGTGGAAGTTAAGAGCACTTCGTAGTTGTGCTGCAGCGCGGTTTCCTCGAACACGTGAACAATCTCAGGGAAGAACGGGTTGGTGATATCAGAAACAATTAGCCCAAAGATGCGGCTGCGGCCGGAAACAAGCGCGCGCGCCTGCATACTGGGGAAATAACCGAGTTCGTCCACCGCTTTCCAGACACGCTTGGCGAGTTGCGGCTTGACGGTCGGCACACGATTGATGGTGCGCGACACGGTTGCGGTAGAAACTCTGGCGCGCTTGGCGATTTCGCGAATGTTCATGGGCCACCGCACGGAGAGGATTGAACAGCGCCGCGATCAGGAGGGGTGCAGTTCTTCAGGGGGGCTGAAAAGAAATCGCTACCACCGTTTTCTGCAACAGGAAGGCCCGAGCGGCGGGCGGGAGAATCTGGTTTCAAAGCGACGCCGTGGAGCGATTCCCGTCCCGGTGCAACGGAGTCGAGATTGAGGAATAGCGGATCGGCGGTGGATGCGTGCGAATCGGCGGCTGGAGAGATTTGGCCGAAATAGGTGTTGGCGTCAAAGCGATTGCCGCGGCTGTCGCCGAGCCCGGGGGCCGAAGTGTGTGCGCCGTCGCTGGCGCGAGAGACTGCATGACCGATCAGAGCCGGCGCCTGTGCGTAAAAGATGTTGTTCAAGAAAGAAGTATTTGCCGACCAGCCGTCCCAATCGGTAAAGAGAACGGCATCGGTCGCGCCGTTCGGACCAAAGAACAGAGTGTTGTTGTAGATGAGCGTGTCCCGCACCGGACCGCTAATGGCAATGCCGCGATGGCGGTCGTTTCGGCTGATGTTATACCGAACAATGGTGCCGATGTTACCCACATTATCGACTTGACGCTGGCTGCCGTCGTCGCAGATCAGAAGGAAACCGCCCTCATTGTCGTGACTGTAGTTGTACTGGATAAGAGTGTTTCGGCTGTTCCAGTCGGAATCGAAGCCCTCGCCATCGCGTTGGCCCTTGGTTTCGTAGGCTTCGTTGAATTGAATGACGGAGTTATCGGCGCTCCACGTCCAGATGGCGATGTTGTAGCCTTCGGAACGTTGATTGGCACGGGCAACGACGTTTCGTTCGAGAAGCGCGGCATCGGTAACGGCAATCATGATGCCGTCGCCGCCGATGTCGCGTAGTTCGTTGCCGCGCACAACCACCTGGAGGCTCGGATACCACATGGATCGCTGCCACCGGTCGGACCATGTGGAAATGCCGTTGCGATCGACGTGATAAATGTCGTTGTCTTCGATGAGAACGTCGATGAAGCGGCTCCGTTTGGTTTCGCCAGCCGCCGTTAGGATGATTCCACCGTTGTGTTTGACGTCGTCGCGGCCGGAAACATCGTGGACAGTGAGGCGGCGGAGAACGACATGGTGCGCTTCGCCGAAATTTTCGAGAGCGATGTGCACGCCACGGTGGGTGGACTTGTAGTCGGGCGCCGCGTTGCTGATATCGAGATCTTCGATCTCCCAGAATTCCTGGTTCTTCAGCAGCACCGCATCCTCAACCGTTCCCTGCCCTCGAATTTGGGGCTTCGGACCGGTGGAATATTTTCCAATGCGGATCGGGTGGTCGCCGGAGCCTGAACCTTTCGGCCAAAGCTGGCCGTCCCAGACTGAGCCCGCCTTCAGGAGCAAGGAATCACCGGGATGAAAGGTCGTGGCGTTTACTTTACTGAGAGACTTCCAAGCGGAGGCCGGTGAGGTGCCGGAGTTGGCGTCATTGCCGGCGATGGAGTCGAGGTAGTAGGTGGTGGCGCAATGCGCACCGGGCACAAAGCACAAGATCAACAATGCACTCGCGATCGTATAGACAAGCGGATTGAGTTGAACCGACCGACTCGACATGGATTGACTCGTCATGAGATGCGCCGCTTCTACGTTCACCGATCCCTCTACACTATGAGAACGCTGGGGCAGTTCGTTGCACCACAAACCGCCCCAAACGCGGTCCCGGGGTTAGAAGGTAAAGCGCACGCCGAACTGGCCGGTACGAGGGCTGCTGTTTACGCCGGTGACGGCAGCAAAATTGGAGTCGCCAACATTGGTTTGACCGCCGCCGCAACCCAAAATGCTGTAGGTGTGGCGATTAAACAGATTGTAGAACTCCACGCGCAAAGAGAGTTGATACCGTCCGTCGGCCCCCATCGAGAAGTACTTTAGCGCGCTGGCATTCTCCATGGCTTGGCCGGGACAACGGAAGTTGGTGTTGAAGGCGCCGCCGGTGCCGAGGGACAGCGCCCCGGTGGTCGCGTCATAGGGTGAGGACGCAATTGTAGAAGCAAAATAGGGGTAGTAATAGCCGCCGCTTGGATTTGCTGCGGCAACACCTGAAAATCCCTTAGGATTGTACGGCCCGAATGCACCGGTCGGATGGAAGTTCGGATACAAAGTGCCCCAAATGGGATAGAACGGCTCATTCACGCCGATGTGAAAAGGTTGGCCGCTGGTGTAGAGAACTAATCCGCTGAGCTGCCACCCTCCAATCAAGGCATTTACAAAGCCGCCCTTGTCAGAACCCCAGCGTTGACCTTTGCCAAACGGGAGCTGGTAGGTGACATATCCCTTGATGATATGGGTCATGTCGTAGCTTGTGAAGGAGTTGGCGGTCGCCGCAAGATTCTGGAAGTCCTGCACAGGAGTATAGGCGCCATTGTATTCCTGTTGGGCGGAGAAAGTATCGCCGCGCTGGCGCGACCACGTGTAGTTCAGATCGAAGGTTAGATTGTTGCCGGACCGCTTCACTAAATCGACGACCATCGAGTTGTAAGAGGTCTGGCCAATTGGCAATCCGACGTAATAGAGATCGTAGTAATACCAAGTTCCCGTCGACCAGTTAGCCAATTGAGGGCTGGGGGCCAGTGCGGCTAGGGCTGGCCCGTAGAAATTGTTGTACGGACAGGTAATCCCGACGTAGGGCGCTCCGGTGTATTGATTGTAGAGTTGGTCGCCTTTCGTTGCGCAATATTGCCAACTACCGTAATCGCCATACGGCACCAGACCCGGGTTTGAATTGATTACATTAAGAAAGGTGTTTGTCGTCGGCTGGTTCCAGGCCAGTGCGGTATCCGACAAATGGTGGCCGCGATTCCCCACATAGGCCACCTCGACGCGCATGGTGGGTGTCAATTCGTACTGGACGCCGAGATTGAGAGTATCCGCATAGGACGGCATCAATGCGTGCGGATCGACGTAGGTCAATCCGAACACCGTCGAGGGGTCCACATTCTTATTGCCCGGCTGGTACACACCCGGGTAGCCGCCATCCCAGTTGAATGGACTGTTTACGGAATTGATGCCCTGGAATCCCGGAGCAAAGCCATTCGGAACGCCATCGAAGTACGGACCAGGCGCCGGTGTCAGCGCCAGGCTGAAGGAGCCCCGAACAACCCACTTTGGAGTGGGCGAGTATGCGAAGCCGATCTGAGGCCCGAAACCATCCCAGTATTCTTTCTTCTCGAAGCTGTCGCCACTGCCGTTGGCAAAAACCAAATCCCCCGGATATCCGTATGTCGGATCGATCTGGCTCATATCGAAGTTTGCCCAGTGTCCATATTTCTCGTGATAGCGCCAAGCATATTGCCAGCGCAGACCCGCGGTGATGGTCCATTTCGGCGAAAGCTTGTAGCTGTCTTGCGCGAAAAGAGTCATCGACTTGCGGCGGCCGTAAAGGTCGAACGCGGTGGTCTGGTTTGCTGTCGAAACGTCACCAAGAAGGAATGATGCAAAACCAAAACCGGCTTGCCCCGAAAATCCCCCGTTGGTCGTGTTGGGCGAAAAACTGAAACCGTTCGCGCCAGACCCGCTGTGGCTATTGACCTGATAAGCGCGGAAGTCTCCTCCGAAAGACAGGGTGTGACGCCCCTTGGTCCATGTCACGGCGTCCCCTGTGATCCAGGTGGCACCCGTCGAATGTCCTTGCCACTTATTACCGATGTCGGTAATTCCGATGCCGTTAACCGAACCACCGTATGAGATCTGCGGAAAATTGTTGGCGCCCGTGGATCCAAAACCTAGTTCGGAGTTCCAGTCTGTACCACTGGAGGCAGGGGAACTGCCGTTCCAATACCAGTTGTAGGTCAGGTTGAAGACATTGACCAACGTGGGAGTGAAGGTATGAGCCTCGCTTAGGCGGAACTGGTTCGACTTAACAACCTGCAGCCGGGCATTCGCCAGTGGTCCGCCGTCGGTCGAGCCGTATTGCCAAATCCCGCCGCTATCCAAAAGGGTACGCGGCCTGTTGTTATAGACCCATGAGCCTGACAACGTGTCGTTTTTCCTCAAATTATAGTCAAGCTTGACGACGGCCTGATTGGGCGTTTGGTCCGGAGAATTGCTAATCGGGAAGCGGTTGTTACCGTTCAGGCCGCCCTGCTGCGGTGGATAATCCTGTTTGTAGATATCGACGATTTTCTGCGAAACACTGCTGAACCGGTCCGTGGGAATGATGTTCCCCGTGAACACATTACCCGTCATGGGATCGAAAATAGCTCCCTTATAAATCGTGTTGCCGGCGCTGTCTGTACCGAGGACAGTGGAGGTATCGAGGAGGGCACTGAAATCGCCGTTCAGCATCGCGGTGGTCGGCACAGATTGCGTAAATCCACCCAGAGTGAAATCGTTCTGTGTGTAGCGTTCGAACGTGCCAAAAAAGAAGAGCCTGTCTTTCAGGATGGGTCCACCCAAGCTCGCGCCATAATCCCACGCTCGCGCTTCCTGCTTTGACGTGCCGGTCAAGTCATTGGTCCAGGTGTTGGCGTCGAGGAATTCGTTATGGCCGTATCCGAATAGCGAACCGTGAAACTGATTGGTTCCTGACTTCAGGGTGAAGCTCATCACGCCGCCATTGGTGATGGCGCTGGCCGAATCCAATCCGCTGGTTTGCGCCTGCAATTCTTGCACAGCTTCCATGCTGGGACCCGTCTCCATAGAGTCGCCGCGGATCGATGCGGTTGCCGAAGTACCATCAACGGTAAAGTCTTTGGTAAACCACTGCGAACCGTTCACCACCGCGCCATAAGGGCTGCTGATCGGCGAATATCCAGGGGTCAACGCGACGGCGAAGTCTTCCACAAAACGGCCGCCGCCGTAAATACTCAGCGGCAGATCTGTAACAACCTTGCCGTTCATGTTGGTGCCTACGGCGGTGCTCTCCGTATCGAGGAAGGGGGCTTGGGCCGTCACGGTGATGTTCTCCGTGGTGGCACCCAGTTGCATCGTCACGTCAATGCCCGCCACCTGCGTGGAAATGAGCGTGATAGAAGAACGGGTGATCTCCTTGAAACCGGTTTTTCGGAATGTGAGCGCATACGTACCAGGAGGCAAGTTCGGGATCAAGTACAGGCCATCGTCATTTGTCGTAGTGGTGCTCTCGACGTTGGTGTCCACGTTGCGCGCGGTGACATCCACGCCAGCGATCACACCTTTGGTGGGATCGGTGACCGTGCCTTTTATGCTGGCGCGGTTGGCCTGAGCTGAATTAGAAATCGCAAGCAGAAGAAGCGCGAGAAAAAGACCGCAGAAACGAGCGAGGGAAAAGCGGAAAGCGTTCATGCTGGGAAACCTCCACTCCGTATCAACGAGGTACAAAGTAAACGTTTACTTTATAAAACTAAAAAGAAAGGGGCACACCCTGCACCCCTTGATACCCGAAAACTATGCTCCTAAACTAGCAATGTCAAGTAAAATCGATGCAATGGAGCAAAAAGTCTGATACAAGTGGGGACCATCGCGGCGATCCGCTCGCCTGCCTACGGATGGATTCTATTCACTGGTAAGTCGATATGGGTAAACGTTTTCTTCGAATTCTTCGAGCAGCGGGCGGATGAGCAGGAGAGTTGATGTCAAAGAAAAAGCTGGTCTTGAAGTGTTTGCGGCAGCTCCGACACGCGTGTTTCGCCAGCATGCTGTTTCTTTCCGTTTGTCTGGCGGCTCAGCAGCCCGCGACCACCATTAGCGTCGCTTGGGAGAAGGACGAGGGAGCGCTGAAGACTGTCCCTACCCTCCAAGTGGTGGTGAACCCACCGTTGCGGCCCGCCTCCCCGATACACAACAATGCATGGGAAAGTTTGCGCGCCCTTCAGGCTGACTACGTACGCTTTGTGCCCTGGTACCCGTATCCACGACTGGGAGTTGCGGAACTCGAACCGCCTGCAGACGGGAAAACATCGTGGGATTTCTCGTTGATCGATCCGCTAGTGCTGGATTTTTTCCACGCTTCCGTCGGCCGGCGCGTGATGTTGAATTTCAGCACGATTCCTCAATGGATGTTCAAAACAAAGGAACCCGTGCAAGTTCCGTCGAACCCCAACGACGTTTGCTGGGAGTACGAACAAGGAACCGAATTGCGTGATCCGAGCGGCAAGGAAGTGGCGGACTACTTCGCCCGACTGGTGAGTTGGTACACGCGCGGCGGATTCGTCGACGAATATGGTGTGCGGCACGACTCGCCGCATCATTTTAAAATCGACTATTGGGAAGTGTTGAACGAGCCCGAATACGAGCATGGGCTGTCGCCGGAACAGTACACACGGCTTTACGACGCGATTACTCGAGCGGTTCACGAGGTTTCACCGGAAACTGGGTTTGTGGGGATGTCATTGGCCGAGCCGACGAAGAGCCCCGGCTTCTTCGATTACTTTCTGAACCTGCAAAATCACTCCTCTCCCACGCCGCCACAGATGATCTCCTATCATTTTTATGCGGCGCCAACGGCTGACCAGACAGCCGAGATTCATCCGTTCACATTTTTCGACCAGGCGGACGCGTTCTTGAACTCGGTTCGGTTTATGAATGAGATTCGACATCGCCACTCTCCCGGTACATGGACAGACGTGAATGAAGCCGGCTGCATCTTGCCCGAAGACATCGGGCAAGGAGCAAGAGGTGACTCGATTTATCCTTCGTATTGGAACCTGTGCGGCGCGGTGTTTGCTCACCTCTATATCGGGCTCGCACGAGAAGGAGTGGAAATTCTTGGCTCTTCGCAGTTGATGGGATTTCCAACTCAGTTTCCCAGCGTCACGATGCTGAATTGGGAGACGGGAGAGCCGAATGCCCGCTATTTCGTTTTGAAGCTCATCAAAGACAGCTTTATTCCGGGCGATCGAATGGTCGAGACGAAAAGTTCGACGCCCTATGTTTCGGCACAGGCGTTTCTCTCCAACAATGGCACGCGCAAGGTGCTACTCGTGAACAAACGAGATCATTCGCTGACAATAAAACTATCCGGCTCACAAGGCGCCAGCATGCGTGCCGTCGATCTATCGCAAAAAGGACAAACCATCTCTGCCAGTGCTCTGACGCAAGACCAGATCGTTCTCGGGCCGTTTGCCGTGGCGGTACTTAGCATCAAGGCAAACTAGCGCTACGCTCGCATTCGCTGTCGTTCGGAGATAGCAGAATGCCGATCAGTAAGTGACCACATACAGTTGCGCTTCGAAGCGGACGGCGCCCTTTTCTTCTGAGGAGCAACGAATGGTAATGGGACCCGATTTCGCCAGTTTGTCGGCAGGAATTTCGCCCGCTCCCCAAGACAGCCCGCTCCAGACGAGTTTGTCATAGGTAATGGTGACGGGAAGGGGTTTACCATTCTGTTCGGCGGAAATCTTCAGTACGGTGGCAACAGATTTTCCATTGGGTGGGCCGCCGGGCCAACTACGCGTTATGTTTCCCTGCTCGTCGCGCTGCTGAAAAATCACTCGCACGTCGCCGTGCGCAGGCGGCTCGAAAGTGGCCTGGACAGCGTTGTTTCCGGCTGGCTGAAAGTCTGCAGGAATGGCTGTAATGGATTTCGGAATGATGACGTCTTGCTGTACGCCGAAATTCATTTGGGCCGTGGCGTAACGGCCGAAGCCAACGGCAGCCATTTGCCCAGGCCCTAGCGTGACTCGATCGCCCCGGAGAATCGGCACGAATCCAGCATCGCGGAAGATGATTTCACCAGCACCAAGCGGCGGTTGCACTCGAGACAATTGGGGCAACGTGATCTGCTGTACTGATTGTGACGGATTCACCACGGTATAGACGGAGCCGGTCGTGTCGAATGAGCCAAAACCGTAAGGCTCTACATTGCCGGGAATGCCGCCAAACGTTTTGGTACGGCCTTCGGCCTGAAGCGCGGCGAAAAGATGCTGGGCGCGAGCGAACCAACTCGCCTTTTCGGCGTCGAGGAATTCCAGGTTGCCGTGGATGGTGTTGACCCAACCACCGCGGGCCATCATGCCCCACAACATTCCCTGCCAGGCATTGGTCTTGCGGTAGTAAATCGTGCCGGTGTTGCCGATCATCATGGCGGTGGAATCAATGCGTTCGAGAGGAAGCCCGCTTTCTTCATAACGGCGCACCATGTGGTCGCTGTAAACATCCATGGACCGCCAGAAATTGGTTTCCGGTACGTCAGAGGGACGAGGATCACCGGAGTACATGGAATCGAACACTTCGAGCCAGCGGAGGTCGACGGGACTGCGAAACGGGAACGGCCCGGCGGTAGACTCCATGTCGCCGCCAAAACCGTTGAAGGCGACGAGCAGGACATCCGGATTCTTGGCGCGGAATTTCTTCAATGCTTCGCGAAATGCATCTGCGTTGCGCTGGCGAATCTCATCGCGGGAAAAGGCGCGCTCGTTGGCGGGAGTGGCGGCATCCAGATCGACGAAATCGAATTTGAAGGCGCGGATGCCGCGGCCGTACCAATACTGCAGCACGTTCATGAAATCGGGAAGGAAGCCGCCGTCGGCGAAAGACATGGAGCCGCCTTTGGAGTTCAGCGAGTCTTTCCATTGTGGTGCGGCGTTGATTTTGACCAGCGTGTTGGTGCTGAACCAGAGTCCGGGTTTCAGCCCGTTCTGCTGGCAGGAGGCGATCCAGCGATCGGGGCCATCGGGCCAGTTTGGTTTGCGCCAGGTGCGGTAACCACCGTCAGGATCAAACCAGAAAGCGTCCATCATGTAGTAGTCGAAATGGACTCCATACTTTTTCAGGCGAACGATCTCGTTCAACTCCTTTGTCGCTAGTTCTTCTGTCAGCGGGATGTTGTCGGAAAGTTCATCGTAGGACGACCAGTCGTTATAAACCCATACGGGATCTCTCAGAAGCGTCTCGCCAAGTTTCGACGGATCCCACGTGGAAGACGTGGAGAGAGTTGGTGCTACCGCGGGCGACTGCGCGTGCGCAGCGAACGAAGTAAGCAATAAAGGGAGAGAACTGATGGCTATCCATTGGCGGGTGTTCATTGACATCCCTTCGTAGATCGAACGACCGGTATTCATATTTATCGATTCGAGACCGTGGCGGCAGGCCAGTCGTCGGTGCGGAATGGTGAGGCCGGCAATCCGTCCTTGTTAAAAAGATTGCAATCGGGGCTATCGGCCCAACCATAGCGAACAGCCGCTGGAGCCGGGACATCGGTACTGGAGACAACCACTGCATCGCCCTCGATTCTTGCTGTGGCGCGATGGAATTTCTTGTCGGCGCCGGCGATTGTGAATCCGTTAAGGGAATCTCCATGCACAGCAAGGCCGGCTCCGACATGCGTGAACGAGATTTGAACTTCGCCATTTTCAGTTTTCGAATGCAGATACAGTGGGCCGCAGTATTCGAGGTTCTGTCCGTAAGTAGTTCCGAGCGCCCAGAGGGCGAGGCGGGAACCGATCTCTTCCTTGCGCGGAGGATGCAGATTGGAAGCTTCGCCTACGTCGATGGTGACGGCGAGGCCGGTGTTCGGCACCGCCTTTAGAGTGACGAGTTGGGCTTCCCGTAATTCCGCCCACCAGGAATCGGCGAACTCCTCCGTGTTGCCCTGATTCGGAAGCTGCACGATCAGGAAAGGGAAATCTGGCTCTTGCCACGCCGATCGCCAGCCTTGAATAAGGCTAGGCAACAAAGTGCGGTACTGAAAAGCGCGCTGAGTGTTGCTCTCTCCCTGATACCAGATAGCGCCGCGGATGCGATATTGAACGAGAGGAGCGACCATCGCAAAGAAAAGACCCGAAGGTGGGCGCGGCGGGTCGCCTAGCGCGGTCATGGCGGAAATGGAAAAACCGGACATCTGGTCGAGGGTGAGATTGTGGCTAACGCCCCAACCCTGTTGCTTCAAATTGTTGAACTTGATGGTGATCTGTTTCCATGCTGGCGCACCGTACAGAATTTCCGTGCGGTAATTGTCCCAGTCCGTGATGGTGGGTTGGAGTGATTGAAAAACGAAAGCGCCGCTTCCGCGAACCCAAAAGCGAACGCCGGAATAAGTGGAGAGATCGGTCGGCGCATGGGGATGAAGCTGCACTTCCCAGCGCGAGTCGCTCGCGGCGTCGAGCACTCCGGAAATCTGTGCAGCGTAACCTTTGCCGTGCCGGCCGGGAGTCACGAGTGTGAACAAAGTGTCTGGCGCACCGGACCAGGAATAGGACCAACTTCCACCGGTGGACACTTGCGAAGAACCTTGATCGAAGTTGCTCAAGATCGTGGGAGTTGCGCCGGGTTCCGCGGGCTGCAACTCGAAGTCATCGAATTCTAGCGAGAAACCATGCCCCTTGGCGGCAAACGATTTGTCTGCGGCGGACGATCTATTCCAACGCTCGACGATAGGCTGAAGTATCGGCTCGCTCTTCAAAGGACCGGGCGGAGTCCATTCCTCCGCCGCGGTGCCGGGCCACGCGGTGAGTATCACGCCCACAGGAATATTCAAGGCTCGTCGGAGATCGCGAGCGAAGAAATAGGCAACCGCGGAGAATTCTCTGGCGGTTTCGCTACTGCAGAGTTGCCAGGAGCCCGCAAGGGTGTCGGATCGATTGGAAAGAGCGATGCGTTTCGGAACAGTGAAGAACCGCAACTGCGAATCGTCTGCTTGAAGTAGTGCCTGCGGCCCTGTTGTTGCACCTGACAGCGCATAGGTCATGTTAGATTGGCCCGAGGCGACCCACACTTCGCCGATCATAACGTCCTTAAAGCGGAGGGCACCGTTTCCACGAATTTCCAGCAAAAATGGGCCGCCTGCGGGCATTGGGGGAAGCACAACGCTCCAGTGCCCATGTCCCGATGCGGTGGTGTTACGAGATTCGGCTGCCAGAGTCACCCTGATGGATTCTCCGGCGTCAGCGGTTCCCCAAATGCGAATCGGCATTTCACGTTGCAGCACCATATGGTCGCTGAAGAGATGCGAAACGTGCGGAGCGCCGAAAATCGGTGCATTAAAAGCAAACAATAAAGAGAAAATGACGAATACTTTGCGGATTAAGGAAAGGTAGCTCACGCCTTCGATTATCCAACGCGCGTCAAGTCAATATGGAGAAATCAGGGTAGCTTTATAAATGGGCATCGCCCTGATGCTCTCGATGTTACAGACTTCACCTTGGGCTCCGAACTTTGGCCATGCCTCTTCCGGCAAAAAAAACTGTGCTTTCTTCTGTAGTGGGGTGATCTTGATTTGAAAGCTGTGAGGCCCAGAGCTGGCGAGAAACCGCCTCAAGCCAATGCGCCAAGGCTTTCCGTCGAAGAAATTGTCATCCAGCAACCGATCACCATCGTAAAGGCGAGCCACGTCGCCCTGATAGCGGACCTCTATAAACAAATCGGCGAGGCGATCGAGAGCGTGCTCTGGAATCGCCACCTGCCACGCGGCTGCTTGAGCGAAGTCGGCATCCATCGGAGCGAGGGCATTGTAAGCGCCGCGGCGAATTAGTGGAACCACTGAGGCCGGCTGAAGTTGTTCCCAGGAAATTCGGACGTCCTTGGGGGTAACGTCCAGCGGATATTGTTCGAAAAGTGGTTCTTTTTTGCGCCAGCTGAGACTCAGCGCCGAGACCGTCGCCAGTGGTGGAAACATGCCGTACACAAGGCGTGCAGGATCTGTAGCGCGAAAGTGAATCGCATGCTTCTCGAAAAATACATCGGCGGGAGAGAACACAAGCTGGGCTGAATCATCAAACGCGCGCCATAGATTCTCTGCCTGCTCCTCGGACAGAAGTACGATGGCAACGTGATTCCCGCCTTTGCCGACAAGCTCGATTGCAGGTTTCAGATCAGGACGAACCCGCGACACTTCCCATTGTCCATGACGCTTTGTCGTGACTCCCGTGGTGGCGTGCAGCAAGTCGATAGTCGAGACCTCGAACGAAAAATCGGAGCGGATACCGGAGGGCGCGAAAAAAAAGAAATAGCTGTAGTTGGAGTCGCCAAGCTTACATAGCAACTGTGCCGTGGCAAATTTCAAGTTAATCCCGTACAGGTCCAGGTTAATCGGCCAAATCGCATAGGAGCCGGCGGGAATGTCGATGGGACGGTTCGGAACAGTCTGCTGTTCTCCTTCTAGCTTAATGTGTAGTTGCAGCGCTTTTAGAGGTTCGAGAGGGTAGTCTCGGCGATGGTCGTTCAAGAACAGAAAGCCGCGATGACCATCAGACCGAAGCGCGACTCGCGGCGTCGAGGCATCTTCAGGTCCGGAAGGTACGCGGTCAGGACGGTAAACCGTCATCGGAGCAAGTCGATCCCCGAACTGATTCAAAAAATAGTGAATGGATTTGAGTTGGCGATAAGAAGGACGCAGTTCGCCATATTGGCTAAGCGGAGCACGGAAGTCATAGGAAATCACGGGAAGATCGTAGACGCCGTCTGTCGCAGCGGATTCCTGCATTGTGGACTTCTTGCCAATCGGATTTTCTCCACCGTGAAACATGTAGTAACCGTAAAGATTGGCGCCCGAACCGAGCTGCGTAATGGCCATCGCCGCGACGTCCTCTGCGGATACGACAGGGCGCCTGTGATAGGCCACCTGCATTCCACCGCCGGCTTCCGCAAGCAGTTGCGGCCGTGAAGTTGGCGCCGCCACGCCAGCCATGAGGGAATCCGATGACCTTGTCACTTCATCTGGAAATGAGAACAAATAGGCGTAACTAGGAGGAAGCGGTTGAAGTGAACTGCTCCAGAATTCGTCGGGATACACTCCGAAAACTGGGAGTACTTCGTCTTGCGGGTAATCCGCATGTTCCCAGCCGGTGACCGTATACAGCGGAACCTCCAGCCCTGCTGCGATCGCCAGTTTCTTGAGCGCAGCGATGTGATTGGCGCCGGCATCCGGACCTTTGAGGAAGTACTCGTTTTCAAGTTGCACACCGATCACCGGGCCGCTGTCTTTCCAGAGCATTCCGTGAAGCTGCCGACCAATCTCGTTGTAATAGCGCTCCACATGCACCAGGTACTTGGTCGAATTGCGGCGAGTCGGACCCGCTTGAACCACCCAGTCCGGAAACCCGCCGTTGCGAACCTCGCCGTGCGCGAATGGGCCGATGCGAACAAAAGCATAAAGTTGGTGCCTGGCGCAGAGCTCGATGAAATGGCGGAGGTCGCGCCGGCCGGTCCAATCGAATTGCCCTTCGATCTCCTCGTGATGAATCCAAAAGACGTAAGTCGCTATGATCTGCACGCCGGCGGCTTTCATCTTTAGCAGTTCTTCTTCCCATTCCGACTCGGGATACCGAGAAAAATGGAATTCACCCATGACGGGAAGCCAAGGCTTGCCATCTAGAGTGAGATAACGGGAATTGACTTGGAGCCGATGGCCGAGAGGTGAAACCCCTCCCATGGTCAGTGAAAGAGGTTGGGGCGGGGCCGGAGGAATCGAGGCGTCAAATGCAATGTGGTTCGAGCCAGATTGGGCCGGCAGAGACTGCGACAACGACATAAGGACAATCAGGCCGCATATGAATCGACAGAAGTGAATTGACCAGAGTTTTTTAGCAGCCGAGAACCGGGACATATGTCCAAGGATGGACTGTTTACTCGTCGCGATGCAACCGCCCTATAGCTTAGCGAACTGCGGCACGGTTGGAATAGAGCTGCTGGTCGACTGTCGATCAAAAACCCACGGCAAGTGTTTGTCACGTGTCGGTTGCACTTCGGATTATCTCGGCAATCCTTGGGTCGACGAAACTTTTGGTGGCGCCGGTCCGGCTGCTAGTGTTAGGCCTCCGCAGCGAATGGCATAGGAAGAAGATTACTAAGGCAAGACCGGCCAAGGACAGCAGTATAGGCACGGAGTACAGCGCGGTTCGCTTTGCTCCCTCGGGTTCGAGCAGCACACGTTCTCCATAAAGATGTTTGTAATAGTCCAAAATTTCTCTGTCGGACTGCCCTACTCGAACCTTTTCCTCGATTTCTTTCCTTATCTGAAATGATATTTCGCTCATGTGCCTCGAAACTGGCTCACCGTAGCAGCATGGAGAGAGCAACGAATCTTCCAATTTCTTGATCCGGGCGGCGTCGCTCCGCGAGGGAGGCCGTGAATCCACGGGTAATGCCAGAACTGACAGCAAGAGAGCCACCAAGTAGAGGTGAAAACGATAGAAGGGCGTGCTTAGCGAGAACAGAGAGCGTCTCTTCCGGGTGCAAATGTCGAATGAAACCATCGAATTCTCTTTTGCCGTACTGATGGGCGATGCATTTATTGAACCAACACTTAGGACTACAGATGTGCGGCAAATTGTCGCAGGTGTGCTCTGCGACGATGGGTTCCACTCCGACCTTCTATTCCGCGGTCTTCGGTCGTGGTACTATCCGGCGAATTATGAGGCGGATCTTTGCCACATTTTTGGTCGCAATCATGGCTGTGGGAGGCTTACTCCCGCTGGTGATCGCTGCGTCTGGGGATACCACCCCGGTTTGCTGTCGCAAAGACGGCAAGCACCATTGTCAGATGAGCATGGCTAGTCAGGAATCCTCGCCCGACGGCATGGCACATATTCGAGGATCCGCTTCCAACTGCCCATTCCATCAGCAAGTCGGAAGGCTGACCTTTACTGTCGCCGGGGTTCCGCAGTCGAACCTCCTGCCAAGACTGGCAAGTGGTCAATCTGCTTTGCTCAATGACTTCGTCATTCTAGCTTCGAAGGCCATGCCCTCCGGTTCGCTCCGCGGTCCTCCCCGGCTTTCCTAACCCGAACATCATCTCGCACTTTGGTCCAGTCCAACGGTTGTCAGGCGCAAGCACTGTTCGTGTCAGCGAAACGTCCTGCGGAGTTGGGATTCCCACATCAACAGCCTGTTCTTCAGTTCGTATCGCAGTCATAACGCGGTCGTCTGCTGTGCTAGTCGCGAGGCTTCGCGATGGCGGAGATGGACAACATTAATGCCAAAAGTCAATGAGGACATTCATGACGCTCAAAAAATACCTGGTCACTAGCAAACGGACCACCCGGAAGTTGGGTCCTGTGTGGAATTCTCCCGATTGCCGGGCCCTTGAGGATCGCTCTTGCTTAGGCTTAATCTTTCTAAGTTGTTCCAAGATCTGGACACTACAGTTCTCGTTATTCGTCCTCGCATTTCTCTTCGGCATGCCCGGCAACTTCGTAATGGCTCAAACAGGAACAACGTCGGTCCGTGGCATCGTCACGGACCCAAGCGAGCGAGCAATAGTGGGCGCAAAGGTAACCCTGAAAAGCACGGTTCAAGAATTCGAACGGGGCGGAGAGACAAGTAGTGACGGGAGCTATCAGTTCCTACAGCTAGCACCTGGCGAATATTCCTTGCTTGTAGAGAGTGCAGGTTTCAAGACCATGCAGAAGAGAAATATCGTGCTCATCGTGAATTTTCCCTCGACGATAAATGTCACCATGGAGGTAGGCTCTGTTTCTGAGGTTGTTACAGTAGTAGCACATGGTGCAGTCCTCAACACATGGGACGCATCGCTCGGTGTTGGCTTCGACGAGACTCGCGTGAAGCAGTTGCCACTTGATGGAAGAAATGTTCCAGACCTACTGAGTTTACAGGCTGGAGTTACATACACCGGCAATCGAAGCGATGTAGATGATCTGAGAACTGGCGCAGTGAATGGTGCTCGTAACGACCAAAGCAATGTTACGGTGGATGGAGTTCCAGTGAACGACGAGGGTGGACACCCTTTTACGTCTGCCCTTCCAGTCACCCTAGATTCGATCCAAGAATTTCGTGTGACTACAACGAACTACAACTCCGACGAAGGCATCTCATCCGGAGCGCAAGTGCAACTCGTCACAAAAAGCGGTACCGACCAATTTCACGGGAGCCTATACGAATATCACCGAAATACCGCTACGAGTGCGAATGATTACTTTATAAAGCAGTCCCAGCTGAATAGCGGCGAGCCGAATTCACCACCCCAATTGATACGAAACGTTTTCGGCGGCGCTATCGGAGGGCCAATTCGCAAGCAGAGCATGTATTTTTTTCTCAACTACGAGGGTACGCGGCGGGCCGAACAACAAGCGCAGGTCACCTTGGTCCCCACTGATTCGTTTCGCGACGGGGTGATTCAATACCTGTGCGCCACCAAAGCTGATGGTACGCCCGACACGGCATCATGCCCAGGAGGATCGATAACCGGTCTCGGTGGCAAGAGCTATACAGTCGCGCCAGGTTACAGTGGCGTCACTCCTGGCGTCCTGGCTTCGATGGATCCGTTGCAGCTCGGTGGTAATCAAGCCGTTCTCGAGTATCTAAAGCAACTCCCGCTGCCTAATTCAGTGTCGGCGGGGGGCGGAGATGGCGTCAACACTGCTGGATTGAACTGGAGGGCTCCTTTCTCCGACTCCAGGAATGCGTATGTTGCGCGATTGGATTTCATCACGAAAAACGGCAAACACAGGGTTTCGATCTCCGGGGCGTTGGCGAACGAATCTAGTCCTGGCGTTCCCTTCTATCCGGGGCAAGTGCCATCCACAACTTTTGTGAATTACAGCAAAGGGATTATCGTTCAGTATTCCAGCACTATTAGGCCCACATTGCTGAACAGTTTTCGCTACGGATTTATTAGGGAGAGCATAGGCAATCTGGGAATTACGGACGATCCGCAGACTTATTTGATATTTGGACTGAATCCAACGGCATATTCATCAAGCTTCCAACGGCCGGCACAGACCCTTGCCGACGATCTCACTTTGATCAAAAAGAGTCATTCGCTTCAATTTGGCGTGCAAATGACGTTTGTTCGTGAGCCGCGACAAGGGAATTCCACGTCTTTCAGTTCTTCGGACACTGAACCATTCTTTCTGGATAGCGCAATCTCGCAGAACCCTAATTCGCCGTTAAATCCAGTGAATCATTGCGAGGTGGGACAATGCCTTCCTGAGGTCGATTCGTCCTTCGCAACTAGTTACGATTGGTCTGTAACGTCGTTGCTGGGTGTGATTTCTAAGGTGGACGCGGTCTATAACTATGGGCGCGATGGAAATGTTCTTGCTCAAGGGGCGCCAACGACTCGCAGATTTGCAATCAACGGTTACGAGTTTTATCTTCTAGATTCTTGGAAGGTAAAACCCAGTCTCACGTTGAACTTTGGCCTGCGCTATTCTCTCCTCAGCCCACCTTGGGAGACGAACGGTTTGCAAGTGTCGCCGACAGAAAATTTGGGCGTGTGGTTGCAGAATAGAGCGTCCCATATGCTGGCGGGATTGCCGTCGAACTTGGATCCACCGATAGCCTACGATTGGTCCGGTCCCGCAAACGGCAAACCAGGCTTTTACGACTGGGACTATAAGAATATTGCTCCGCGATTCGGCTTCGCGTGGTTACCCAGAGTCAGCGAAAGTAACCTATTCGGTTCGATCTTTGGCAACGGCAAGACAGTAGTTCGCGGAGGCTTCTCTGTTGCCTACGACCGGTTCGGTCAGGGGCTCGTTGACACCTATGACCAAACCGGATCGTTTGGGCTCAACGTCGATTTGCCGAACCCACCGCCCGCGACTGCCACCCTTGCTTGTGCGCCACGAGTTACCAACATGAGTGTCATGCCAACCGGCGAATATTGCGGATACGATGTATTTCCCCAGCCCCCTGCGGCGAATTTTCCCCAACCATTTCCCTCAGGCTCCTTTCTCGCCAGTTGGGGCATGGATCGCAGCATGAAAACACCATATGCATATACCCTCAATTTGTCAGTCGGTCGAGATTTAGGGTCCGGGTTCCAGTTTCAGGTATCATACGTCGGCAGGTTAGGCCGACGCCTGCTAAGCCAACAAGACTTCGCGATGCCGTTCAATCTTTATGATCCCAAGTCCAAGACCAGCTACTACCAAGCTGTGACAGCACTTGCAAGACTCTATCGCAGTGGGGTTACAACTTCCGATTTCGACCCTGTTTCTTTACCGTCCGCAGTTCAACAATATTGGACCAACACCATAACTCCTGTCGCGGCTGGTGGGGCATATCTTTTGGGCACAGCCGGTGGGTGCGGATCGAACGTACCTCTAGCCACGACCAACCCCGTCGTCATGGCATTTGACTTGTTTTGCGCCACTTCGACGAACGAGACACTTGGGCTCGAGTTTCTCGACTATCTCGGGATTCCCGACGCCGCTGATCCTTCCAAAGTCTACTTTCCTTCCGGGGGCCAGTTCACTTTTTATAATCCGCAATATTCCACGCTTTACGGCTGGAGGACAACAGGAACTGCGAATTACAATGCCCTCCAGTTGAGCTTGCAGCACCACATGCAACAAGGTATCCAATTTGACCTAAACTACACATATTCCAAATCCATCGACACCGCCTCGGACCCGGAACGGGCTGGTGGAGGTCCATACAATGGACTTCTGGGCGCTGTCGTCAACACTTGGGATCCGAACGGCCTGCGAGGACCTTCAGACTTTGACCTAAGGCACCAATTGAACGCGAATTGGCTTTGGGAAATTCCTTACGGGAAGGAGCGGAGGTTCGGCAATCAGGCGAGCGGCGTCGCAAGCGCTTTGCTCGCGGACTGGCAAATCTCTGGCGTGTTTCGCGTGACGAGCGGCTTCCCAATATCCATCAACAATGGATACGCATGGGCGACGAACTGGACCGGTGCAGGCAATGCGAACCAAGATTCACCCGTTGTTACTGGTGCTTTCAAGAAAGACGGTTATGTCAGCTTGTTCGCTAACGGAAGCGCGGCACGAGATTCTTTCTCCTTCAATTTTCCTGGGCAGTCTGGCCAGCGAAATGAATTGCGCGGAGATGGATATTTCGGCTGGGACATGGGTTTGACCAAGCGATGGACGGTACCTTGGTCGGAAGGGCAAAGCCTTCAGTTTCGGTGGGAGGTTTTTAATGTTCCGAATGCAACTCGTTTCAATGTAGAGACCTTAACAAGGTCGCTAACTGATTCACCGCAAACCTTTGGAAACTACAATGGCCTCCTCACGTCACCGCGCGTCATGCAATTTGCTCTGCGATATGAATTCTAACCGACTCGAGCGTACTGTCTGAACTGACCGACACCTCGCCCAGCAACCATGGCCACCGCCACTACGTCGAAACTCGCTGTTGCTGCATCTTGCCTTGACTCGGGTCGGTTCAACCAACACTCTCACTTCGGATTAGTGTCCTAAACGTCTTTAGGAGCGACTCTGGGTTTAAGCCTCGGACGCGAAGTGGGCTATGTGGACTGCTCTGTCCCAACTGTCGTGGTTGTGGTAGTATTCGCGGAATCATGCGGCGGTTTCTGGCCACATTTCTGGTCACGATAATGGCTCTCGGGGGTTTACTCCCGCTGGTGATCGCTGCGTCTGGGGATATCACCCCAGTGTGCTGCCGCAAAAATGGCGCGCACCGCTGCCAGATGACTAGGGCCAGCCAAGCACCCTCGTCCGACGGACTGCAGCGCATCCAAGGATCCGCTTCCGGTTGCCCGTTCCATGAACAAATCGGAACTCTGACAGTCTCTGTTGCAGTGGTTCCACAGTCCGGCGCAGTCCTGAGACTGGCGGCCAGTCGAGCTGGTCGGCTGCCTGACGTCGCCCTTTTGAGTTCGGAACCCATTTCCTCCGGTACGCTCCGCGGTCCTCCCTTCCTCTCGTAAACCAAATATCGTCTCGCGATTTGGCCAGAGAAACTGCTCAGGCTTCGGTTTGAGCGGACGGGTACATACTTTTTGAAGATTTTGCACTCATCAGAGTCTCTCCGATAGCAGGATCCAAGGTGAATTCTTCGCATGAAGACGCGACTACTCATCTCGATTGTCTGTGTCGCCGTGCTTGTCGCAGTTGGTTTCACGGTGCGAGCGTCGATCAAAAAGGGGCTTAGCACCCGGGAGACACCGAGTCTGCCCGAAGCCATGGTGGCTCGCAGAGTTCGGCGATGGGCTATACCGACTAGCGCCACCAATCTGAAAAACCCAGTCCCTGTGACTCCCGAGATGTTGCAGCACGGATTGGAACACTGGGCCGACCACTGCGCCACCTGCCATGCCAATGACGGTAGCGGCAAGACAACTATCGGAATGAATCTCTACCCGAAGGCTCCCGATATGCGAGGGCAAGACACGCAATCGCTTAGCGACGGGGAGCTCTACTACATCATTCGGAACGGCGTGCGTATGACGGGAATGCCAGCGTGGGGCAAGTCCGAAGACGGCGAACACGATCATG
>Ga0335082_10001138_pt1 | contig 28327 bp, 22 predicted proteins | sample Lox_Sample_41_FD_206718 | JGI IMG/M metagenome (GOLD analysis project Ga0335082, IMG submission 206718) | Soil microbial communities from Loxahatchee National Wildlife Refuge, Florida, United States - Lox_Sample_4.1 | ecosystem: Environmental > Terrestrial > Soil > Wetlands | place: USA... | reverse complement strand
GTCTGCCCCGAGCGCCTTCGCGAGGCACTTCCAGAACTTGTCGTCGTCGTCGGGTCCGCCGGTGAGGCGCGGCATCTGCTCGGGGTGGTGGATGTAGAGCTCCGTCGGCGCCGTGTCCTTCTCGCGGTAGGCCGTTATGACGTTGTCGCCGGCTGAGACGCTGCCGACGGGGTCGACCTTCCAGCCGCCGTCGGTGAAGCAGCCGCGCGCGGCGTCCTCGATGGTGGGCGTGTCGGCCTTCGTGAGCGCCTCGCGGAGGGGGCTCTTGGCTGCGGGGGCCTTGGAGCAAGCGGCCGCCGCGAGGAAGATGACCGGGATGATGAGCGTGCCGCACGCTCGAGGAGAGCGGACGCAAACACCGAACGGGTGGCGGTTCATGGTGCCGGCCATGGTAGCGGTCGCCGCCTACGCGCGCACCATCGGCTTCGGCTTCACGGGCCTGGACGACCGCGACCTCGTGGTGGACGACCAGGACTTCCTCGCCCAGGCCTCGAGCCTCTGGCGCGTGTTCGCGCCGGGGCGCGCGTACATGCACGTGGTCGACGCGGCGCACGGGTACTGGCGGCCGCTGGTGACGTGGACCTACGCGCTCGACGCGCAGCTCGGCGGCGCGCGGCCGCTGGCGTATCACGCGACGAACGTGGTGGTGCACGCGGCGGCGTGCGTGCTGCTGTGGCGACTGCTCCTCGCGCTCGAGCTGGGCGCGGGCACGGCGCTCGCGGGGGCGCTCGTCTTCGCCGTGCACCCGGCGCTCGCGTCGGCCGTCGCGTGGGTGCCGGGGCGCAACGACGCGCTGCTCGGGGTGCTCGTCCTCGGCGCATGGCTCGCCTTCGCGCGTGGGCGACCGGCGGCACACTTCGCCTGCTTCGCGCTGGCGCTGCTGACGAAGGAGACGGCGGTGGCGCTGGCGCTCGTGTGCGGCCTGCACGCGTTGCTGCTCGATCGCCCACTCGCGCGCCCGCGGTGGCTGGGGCTCCATGCGCTCGGGTGGACGGCGCTCGTGGTGCTCCGCCTCCTCGTGCACCGACCAGCGGACGTGCACCCGACGCTGGCGAACCTGCCGCTGCTCCTCGACGCGCTGGGGAAGATCGTGCTGCCGGTCCACCTCTCGCCCATCTCCGACGCGGCGGATGCGTCGCTCTGGCCGGGCGTCGTCGGTGCGCTCTTGCTCGCGGCCGCGACCTCCCTCGTTCCGGGCGTGAGGCGGCGCGTCGTCGCCCTCGGGGCGGCGACGTTCGTGCTCTTCCTGTTGCCGCCGCTCCTCGTGACCGGGTCGCTCGTGCTCGACGAGCGCCTCTACGTACCCGCCACCGGTGTCGTGCTCGCCCTCGCCGAGATCGTCCGGGCGCTCTCGCCGGAGCGACGAATGTTCGCGGCATTCGCGGCCGTCACCATCGCCGTGCTCGCGATGGTGACGCTCGCCTCCGAGAGCTCCTACCGCGACCGCCGCGCCTTCGCGCGCGACGCCGTCGACGGTTCGCCGCACTCGGCGCTCGCCCACTTCTGCCTCGGGCAGAGCGAGCAGCTCGACGGGCACGACGACCGCGCCCTCGCCGAGTACCGCGCGGCCCTCGACCTCGGCTCGACCGAGGTGGTGCACAACGACATCGCGGTCATCGAGATGAAGCGCGCCCTCTGGCCCGACGCGGAGCAGGACCTGCGCACCGAGATCGCGGTCAACCCGGGGTACGCCACCGCGTGGTCGAATCTCGCAATCGTCCTGCGGCACGAGGGACGCGCGTCGGAGGCCGACGAAGTCGAGCAGAGGGCGCTCGAGCTCGGACCCTAGGAAACCGCCTTGCCCATCGCGTGATAGCCCTTGTCCACGTACAGGACGCAGCCCGTGACGCCGCTGGCGAGCGGCGAGCAGAGGAACGCGGCGACCTCGCCCACCTCGCGTGCGCGCAGCGCCTCCGGCAGCGGCGAGTTGACCTTCACGTAGTCGACCATCTGCTCGATGAACGGCTTGGCCTTGGTCGCCCCCGGCACGTCGCTCGTCGCGGCGGCAGCGCCGGGCGCCGGCCGACCGATCGCGCTCGCCGCGCGTGACGCGAGCGGACCCGCGCTGATGCAGTTGACGCGGTGGCCCCACTTGCGCCCCGCCTCCCACGCGAGCACGCGCGTGTCGCTCTCGAGGGCGGCCTTCGCGCTCGACATGCCGCCGCCGTACCCCGGGATGACGCGCTCGCTCGCCATGTACGAGAGGCTCACGAAGGCGCCGCCCGGCCGCACGAGCGGCCCGAAGCGCTGCACGAGCGAGATGTTCGAGTAGGCGCTCGCGCTGACGGCGCCGAGGTACCCCTTGCGGCTCGTCGCGAGCAGATCGCGGCTCACCTCCGAGCCGTTCGCCAGCGAGTGCACGACGACGTCGAGACACGGCTCGCCGAAGTCCTGCTTCATGCGCGCGGCGGCGCCGGAGATCGTGAAGTCGCCGCGCTCGCGGTAGCGCTTGTTGTTGCGGACGTCCTCCGGGACGTCCTCCATCGTGTCGTACTCGGCGTCGAGCGGGAGGATTCGCTCGAAGGCGAGCTTGCCTCCGCCGGGCATCTTCAGCGACTCGTCCATCTTGCCGCGCTCGAGCATCGTCTCGAAGATGTTGAGCGCTGGCGGCCACGTCCCGACGCACACCGTGGCGCCCGCCTCGGCGAGAGCCTTGGCGATTGCGAAACCGAACCCCGCGTCGTCGGCGACGCCGGCGACGAACGCGCGCTTGCCGGTGAGATCGATGCTGAGCATGGGTAGCGCCGCGATATCGGTGAACGGGCGCACCCGTCAAGAGGAGACGCGCCGCAGTACGGCCGCGAAGAACCCGTCCATCCGGCCCTGCGCGTACCCGTCCGCCGGCTCTGCGAAGCGCCAGGTGCGCAGATACTTGCCGTCGGGCGTCGTGAGGCCCTCGGTGCGGGCCCGGCCGAGCACGTCGCGCGCGGTGACGACCGCGAAGTCCGGGTGCTGCTGGAGGAAGAATTCGACGGCGAGCTCGGCTTCGCTCGGGAGGAAGGAGCACGTCGCGTACACGATGCGACCCTTGGCCGAGATCATCGGGATGGCCGCGTTCAGCAGCGCGGCCTGCGCCGCGACGAGCCTCGGCAAGTCCGCCGGCTGCAAGCGCCAGCGCGCCTCGGGGTTTCGCCGCACGGCGCCGAGTCCCGTGCAGGGCGCGTCGAGCAGCACCCGCGAGGCGGGGCCCTCGAGCTTCACGGGGTCCGCGAGCCCCCCCCGGCGAGGGTCGAGAAGGTCGGCGCGGATCGCCTGCACGTTGCTCGCCCCCGCGCGTCGCGCCCGGCGTCGCAGCTCCTCGAGCTTGCCAGCGGACGAGTCGACCGCGACCACCTTGCCGCGCCCCTCGAGCAGCGCCGCGAGAGCGAGCGTCTTGCCCCCGGCCCCCGCACAGGCATCGACCGCGAGCGACCGTGGCGGCGGCGCCACCAGCTCCGCCACGAGCTGCGACGCCTCGTCCTGCATCTCGACGTCCCCGCGCGCGAAGGCCTGCGTGCGAAACGGCGAGCGCCTCCCGAGGAGCTCGAGCCCGTGCGGCGACCGCGTCGGGGTCGTCTCGACGCCCTCGCGGCCGAGCGCATCGGCGCACGCCTCCCGCGTCGTCTTGAGCGCGTTGACGCGCAGGACCCTGGGCGGCAGGTCGTTCATCCGCGCCAGCGCCGACTCCGCCGCTTCCCCGAGCTCGCCGCGCAGCAGGTCCACGAGCCAGTCGGGGAACGAGTACGTCGTTCCGAGTCGCTCGGTGGCGCTCTCGATGCGCGCGAGCCGCGGCGCGAGGTCCGTCTCCCCGCGCACGAGCGACCAGAGCGCCTCGTAGCGCGCGTCGCTCGCGTCCGAGCCGCACGCGAAGGCGAGCCGCCGGTCGTACTTCACGAGCGCGTGCACCGCCCCCGCGACGATGGCCCGATCCTCCTCGCCGAGGCCGCGCAGGGGGCCCTCGAGCACGTCGCTGAGGAACGGCCAGCCGCCCGCGCGCGCCTCGTCGTACGCGCGCACGACGAGCGCGCGGTGCGGCGCCGCTTCAGCTTCTGTGCAGGCGACGTGGTGCGTGAGCATTTCGTTCGGGAGGTACCAGACACCCGGGGCCGCTGCCGATGAGATCGCGCCGACCCGCCTTGCGCAGGGCCTCGCGCGCGAGCGGCTGCTGCGCGGGATCCCACCAGTAGAGGAGTGCCTTCATCATCTTCTTCTCGCGCAGGTCGCGCACCACGGGCACGGGCTCCATCGTGAGCGGGTCGACGCCCGTGTAGAACATGGTCGTGGCGATCGCCATCGGTGTCGGGATGAAGTCCTGCACCTGACGCGGGCGCATGTTGCGAGCCTTGAGCCACAGCGCGAGCTCGACCGTGTCCTTCAGCGTCGAGCCCGGATGCGCCGTGATGAAGTACGGCACGAGGTATTGCTCCTTGCCGGCCTGCTCGCTCGCCGCGCAGAAGCTCCGCGCGAAGCGCTCGTAGTGCTCGACCGGCGGCTTCTTCATCTTGTCGAGCACGTCCGGGCTCGAGTGCTCGGGCGCGACGCTGAGCTGCCCACCGGTGTGGTGGCGCGCCAGCTCGGTGATGAACTCGGGGCTGCGCTCCGCGAGGTCGTAACGCACGCCGCTCGCCACGTAAACGCGGTCGACGCCCGGCTCGCGCCGAACCTTGCGCAGCAGCTGCACCAGCGGTCCGTGATCGGTGCGCAGGTTCTCGCAGATGCCTGGGTGCACGCACGAGAGGCGCCGGCACGCGCTCTCGGTGCGCTCGTCCTTGCAGGCCATCTTGTACATGTTGGCCGTCGGACCGCCGACGTCGGTGATGGTCCCGCGGAACCCGTCCATGCGCGAGAGCGCCCGCACCTCGCGCAGCACGCTGCTCTCGCTGCGGCTCTGGATGATGCGCCCCTCGTGCTCGGTGATGCTGCAGAAGGTGCAGCCGCCGAAGCAGCCGCGCATCGTCACGATCGAGTTCTTGATCGTCTCGTACGCCGGGATCTTCTCGCCCCTGTAGCTCGGGTGCGGCAGCCGCGTGAAGGGCAGATCGTAGAGCGCATCCATCTCGTTCTCGGCGAGAGGCAGCGCGGGCGCGTTGAAGTACACGGCCTGGTCGCCGTGGGGCTGCAGCAGCGGGCGGGCGTTGTGCGCGTTCGTCTCGTACTGGAGCATCCGCGACATGCGCGCGAACGCGAGCTTGTCGGCGCACACCTCCTCGTACGACGGCAGGAGCACCGCCCTGCCGTCGCGCACGAAGCGGCTCGGGTCGGCGGCGACGTCGGTCCACTCTCGCCGGTTCTTCCTGACGTGCGCCGTACCGCGCACGTCGTGCAGCTGGTCGACGTGCTCGCCCGCCTCGAGCCGCCGCGCGATCTCCCAGGCCGCTCGCTCGCCCATGCCGAAGACGAGCAGGTCCGCCTTGCTGTCGAGCAGGATGCTCCGGCGCACCGAATCGCTCCAGTAGTCGTAGTGCGCGATGCGCCGCAGCGAAGCCTCGATGCCGCCGACGACCACCGGGAGACCCGGGAACGCCTGCCGGCAGAGGTTCCCGTAGACGATGGTCGCGCGGTTGGGGCGCATCCCCGTCCGCCCGCCGGGGGAGTACTGGTCCTCGGAGCGCGTCTTCTTCTGCGCCGTCAGCTTGTTGAGCATCGAGTCGAGGTTGCCCGCGGTCACCCCGACGAAGAGCCGCGGCCGTCCCATGCGCGCGAGGTCGTCCGGCCGGTCCCAGCGCGGCTGGGCCACGATGCCGACGCGGAACCCGCGCCCCTCGAGGAACCGCGCGACGAGCACCGGCCCGAACGCCGGATGGTCGACGTACGCGTCGCCGGTCACCACGAGCACGTCGAGCTCGTCCCAGCCGCGGGCGCGCATTTCCTCGCGGTTCGTCGGGAGAGACATCCGAAGTCCGTGCGTGGTATCACGGGCCGGGCACATGGGCCGCCTCCACGCCTTTTTCATCCTGGCCTGGGCCCTGGTGCGCTCCCTGCTCGCGCCGCTCTTCGGCGCCCGCCGCGGTCTCGCCGATTTCCGCCGTAGTTACGCGCCCGACCGGCTGCCCCCCGTGACGCCGGACGAGCGGCGGGTGCTGCCCACCCTCGGCGGGTGCATCGCGTGCGGGGTCTGCGACGTCGGCGAGGGAGCCCGCATCGCCCGCTCCGGAGGCGTCTACGCCGGCGTCATGGACCTCATGCTCGCCAGCTCCCGCAGCATGCCGGACTACGACGCAGCCGCGCGCTCCTTCGCGGCCGTCGGTGACGATCGGCTCGCCGAGCTCGAGACACGCTGCCCCACCCAAGTCCCGATGCGCAAGGTCGCGGCCTTCGTCCGGGCCAAGGCCAGCGAGGTCGCTGCGCGACCGTCCAACGCGACGGCAACCACGCAGGACCACCGTAACAGGGCGTAACACCCTGGCACACACCCGGCGCAGTTACGCCCGTCGTTACGCTGTTACGGCGCACGCCCACTGAACCTTCCCTCGCGTTTGCCGGGAAAAAGCGCCGATCCGCCCTCGCCACGTGCGGCAGAGCCGCTGGCACGACGGCTGCTCTAGGGCCCGATGCCAGCGCAAGACAGCCAACGCGCCGGCCACTTGAGAGGGCAGCCACAATGGGTCAGTTCATCGTTCAGCAGCAGCTCGCTCCGCACGCTCCGCAGGAGAGCGGAGCGGAACACCAGACGCGCGCCACGCGTTGCGACAGCGGCATCTTCCTGAAGGTCGACCGCATCGCCGAGGAGCAGGCCAGCGACGCGACGCTCGTCGCCCGCCTCGTCGTCGACGAGCCGGCCGCCTGGGCCGAGTTCCAGAGCAAATACGACCGCCTCGTCATGCGGTGCATCACCAAGGTCACGAAGGGCTTCGCTTCGGTCACGCTCGACGACGTCTGCGAGATCCGCGGCCAGCTTTACCTGTCGCTCGTGGTGAGCGACCACGCCAAGCTTCGTTCCTTCGACCCGTCGCGCGGCAGCCGGCTCTCGAGCTACGTCGGGATGCTCGCCATCCACTGCGCCTACGACTGGCTGCGCACCGTGCGCCGCGAGCCGCAGCGCGAGGCCCTCGCGGCCGCCGAGGACCTGACGAGCGAGACGCCCGACCCCTTCGAGGCGACCGCCCAGGCCGAGCGCGCCGAGCTCGCCGCCCGCGTCATGGCGGGCTTCAGCGAGCGCGATCGAGTCTTCGCCGCGCTCTACTTCGGCGAGGGCCTGGAGCCCCACGAGATCGCGCGGTCCATGAAGATCAGCGTCAAGACCGTTTACTCGAAGAAGCACAAGATTCAGTCCAAGCTCGAATCCATCGTGGCCGGGCTGCGGAGCGAGCTCTCGGCGGCGTAGCGAGCCGTTCGCCGTTGTAGTAAGGCGTAGCGGCTCTCGATGCGCCTCGCCGTCGCCACCCTCGCACTCCTCGTCTGCGCCGCCTGCTCCACGATCCCGCAGGACGAGCCCGCCGGAACCGACGCTGGCGGAGGGCTGACGATCGCCCAGGTCCAGAATCCGAAGTCGCCCGACTACCACCCCTGCGCGAGCACCAGCACGACCTGCAACACGCAGACGATCACGAACGCCGTGGTCACCTGGCTCGACAAGTTCGACGAGACGAGGGACGGCAAGAGCGCAGGAACGCTGTACATCCGCGACGTCGGCCCCAACCACGTCTACGGCGGCATCGGCATCTACGAGCCGAACTTCGTGCCGGCGAGCCTCGATCCGCTCCCGGGCGACGTGCTCGACTTCGCGGGGCCGTACCAGGAGGCGAACAGCATCGGCAGCGCGGTGTTCAACCCCCACACTTTCCTGCCGCAGCTCTACAAGCCGGTCGGCACCTTCCGCTACGAGTTCGCGGCCGACTTCCCGACGACGTGGACCACGCCGCAGACGGTCCAGCTCTCGGATCTGAACGAGAACAGCGGCACGAACGGCGCGACGACGGACGGCAACTTCGCCCACGCGCGGCAGTACATGCAGATGCTCGTCACGGTGAACGACGTGTACGTCAGCAAGGGCAGCTCCGCGTCGGGCGGCCAGGGCTTTCGCGTGACCTACCCCCTGGGGACGTGCGCGGACGTGACGAGCAAGACCTGCTTCCCCACGAGCGGGGCCCAGATCTCGAACGAGCTTTTCGATCTGCAGTCCACCGACTATCAAGCGGGGGCGCATTTCGCGTCGGTGACGGGGATCGTCACGTGGTTCTACAGCTTCCACATCGCGCCCCGCACCAAGGCCGACCTGGTGCTGGCCCCGGGCAGCGACGCCGGCACGGAGTGAGCGCGGCGCGGCGCCTCGCCCTCGCGGCGATCTCGCTGCTCTTGGCGTGCGGAGGAGGCCAGCAGGCTGCGCTGCGACCGGACGCGGCGGGAAGCATGGCGCGGTCGGTCGGCAAGGGTCGGCCGCCGCTCGCCGTCGTCGTGCGCGACGGGGACGCGGGTGGCGGCGTCGCGGTGGCCGTGAGCACCGAGGGGATCGCCGCCGAGCGCGGGGCCGTCGCGGGGGTGTCCCTCGCGGCGCTGGTCGAAGCCAGGCTCGCGGCGAAGGGGGTGCCGGTCGAGGCCGTCGGAGGCTGGGGTGGATGGAGGCTGAGGGCGCTCGTGGCGGCGGCCGCCGACGTGAGGGGTGTCGTCTCGGCGGTGCGCGACGCGATGCTGGCCCCGGTGGCAGCGGGCGAGCCGGCCCTGGAGGCCGTGCACCGGAAGGTGGATGCGCTCGGGAGGCGCCCGCTGGCGGACAGGGCGCTCGTCGAGGTCGCGCGATGCACGGGTGAGCCCTTCGGCCTCGGCGCGGACCCGGGACCGACGGCGGCGGAGCTCGAAGCCTGGCGCGCGGCGGCGCACGGCACCGGGCGGGTCGCCTTCGGCGTCGCCGGGAGCGCGGCGCTGGTCCAGGCGACCGGAGACGCGCTGGCGGCGGGTCCTGCGTGGCCGTTGGCAGCTGCCGCCCCACCGTCGGAGTGGCCTTCGGGGGAGGAGCCGGTGGGGGTCTACGACGCGTCGGGCGAGATCCCTCCCGGGGCGGCGCGCGTCGTCGTGACCGCGTGGACCGGCACGCCGGAAAGGGCCGTCGCCGCGGCGTCGGGGCTGGGGGATGCTCGTGCGGCGCTCGCCTCGAGGCTCGCGGCGCTCGACGCGCCAGCGCGCATCGCCTCGGTCGTCGCCACGGCGCACCCGGAGGGCGGGTGCGTCGCCGCGTCCATCGACATGGCGGCGCGCGACCTGGGAGGCGACGTGCCGGCGCGCATCGCGACGGCCGCAGCGCTCGCGCGGCAGGAGGTCGCCGTCGAGATGGCCGACACCTCCGCGAGCGCAGACCTGGGGGAGCGCGTCGCCTTGCACGCGACCGACCCGCGCGACGCCGCCGAGCGTGCGGCCTGGTGGTCGCTCGCGGGGCGCTCGGCAGGGCACGAGCGAGATGCGCACGTGGCGCTGTTCGTAGGGGTCGCGGTCGCGCGTGATGCGGCGCCCGGAGCGGCAGCGCCGGCCGCGGAAATACGCGCCGCGATCGACCGTGCGACGCTCGCGTGGCACGCGCCGGTGGTCGAGGCGCGCGTGCGCACGGAGCACGGGCAAGGCGAGACGTGGGTACTCCTCGCGTCGCCGTGCGGCACGCTCCCCGAGTCGGCAGCGGACGCCGGGAGCGGGGCTGCCGTGGCGACGGCTGCAGCCGTCGAGTCGAACGCCGCCGGGGATGCGCGCGTCGAGCCATTCGTCGCGACGGACGCCGTGGGCGTTCTCGCGCACGGTCCGGCGCATCCGGGAGAGTCGCCGGCGGCGCAGGCGCGGCGCATCGGTGACCTCGCCGCGCGCGCTCTCGCGGGCGAGGCGCTCGACCCGGGGGCCACGACCCGAGCGCGCACGGCGCTGCTGGGGCGCGCCGGGGGGCTCGACGCACGCGTGCTCGGCGCGCTCGGGGCCGCCGTGTCGCCTGGGCATCCCTCGTGGGTGGACCCGCTGGGGACGGCGATGGGCATCGGCTCGGGCTCCGACGAGGACCTTGCCCTGCGGGCAGCGGCCATCCGCTCCGGCCCGCTGCGCGTCGCGGTGCTCGCCAACGCCGACCCGACGCAGTCCGACGCAGCCGTGCGCGCCGTCGACCGCTGGGTCGCACGGAGGCCGGGCGAGGTGCGCGCATGCCCGGTCGCACCGACGCCCGTCGTCCCTCGCGCCGGGACGTATGCCGTGCCCCTGCCGCCGGGAGCGACGCCGGAAGCCCTCCTCGCCGTCCCGCTCCCACCGGGCGACGAGGATGCCCGCGTGGCCGCGACGTGGACTGCCGCAGCCCTGAGCGGCAACGACGGCCTGCTCGCGCACGCCCTCGGCGCTCCGTCCGGCGCCACGACCTCGACGCTCGCGAGCGCGTCGAGCGCCGTCGTCCTGGGCGCTCCGCGCGCTCCGGTGCTCGCGATCCGGATCACCGCCGACGACGCGGCGCTCGACGCCGCGGTCGCTCAGGTCCGCGCGCTGCTCGACCGGCTCCGGCAGGGCGCGATGCGCGAGGAGGACCGCGCGCGCGCCGCCCAGTCGCTGGCGCGTTCGGCTCTCGCGGCATCGCTCGACCCGCGCGCGCGCACCATCGACCTCTGGCGGGGCGCCGCTCCCTCCCCTGCTCCCTCCATCGAAGCGCTCCGCGCCTTCGCCGCGTCCACGCTCCACGACGAGGCGCTCGTCATCGTCGCGGCGCGCGTGCCGCGCCCGCCGCCGCCCCCGCCGAAGGACAAGAAGGCGGGCAAATGACGACAGACCACCAGACGCCGTGGTTTCCGGTCGGCGCCGACTCGGTGCGCCTGCTGCGCGACGGGGCGCAGGCGTTCCCGGCCATGCTCGAAGCGATCGCCGGCGCGCAGCGCGAGGCGTTGCTCGAGATGTACTGGATCGGGGAAGACGCCGTGGGAGAGCGGTTCCGCGACGCGCTCGCCGAACGCGCGCGGGCCGGCGTGCGCGTGTGCGTCATCTACGACGCCGTCGGCAGCATGGGCGTCACTCCGGCCTGGTGGCGCCCGCTCTTCGCAGCCGGCGGTCGCGCGGTCGAGTACCACTCGATCTCGCCGCTCGACCCGCGCTTCCGGCTCGAGCGCGTCGAGCTGCGCGACCACCGCAAGATGCTCGTGGTCGACGGCGCGATGGGCTTCACCGGCGGCATCAACCTCGCCGTGCCCTGGCTCGGCGCGCCGGATGGAGGGGAGGGCTGGCGCGACGACGTCATCCAGGTGCGCGGCGACGCCGTGCAGGAGCTGCGCTCGCTCTTCTACCGGACATGGCGCAAGCTCACGCGCGAGAGCCCCCCGCTGGACGTGCGCCCGCTGTCGCGACGCCGCTCGCGCCCCGTGTGGGTGCTCGCGAGCCAGTGGCGCACGAGGCGCAGCATCCACCGCGAGTACTGCGTGCGAATCGCGAGCGCCCGCGAGCGCGTGGACATCGCCAACTCCTACTTCGTGCCGGACCGTCGCGTGCGCGCCGCGCTCTTCGCCGCCGTGCGGCGGGGCGTGTGGGTGCGCGTCCTCGTGCCCGACAAGAGCGACGTGCCCGTGGTGCAGTTCGCGGTCGAGGCGCTGTTCGACACGCTGCTGAGGCACGGAGTCGACATCTACACTCTGCCCGGCGCGATGCTCCACGCGAAGACGGCGATCATCGACGACGCGTTCACGACGATCGGCAGCTACAACCTCGACGAGCGATCCTGGCGCAAGAACCTCGAGGTGAACCTCGCGGTCGAGGACGCCGCCTTCGCGCGGCACGTGCGGAGCTGGTTCGAGCGCGATCTCGAGAATGCGACTCGCGTGGACCTCGCGACCTGGCGCGATCGCTCGCTCACGCGTCGCGGGTTCGAGTGGCTGGCCTTCGCGATGAGGCGCATGTGGTGACGCTCCGTCAGGCCGCACGCATCGCGGGGTTCGCCGGCGTCACCGCCGGGATGCTCCCCGTGTTCGTGGCGCACGAAGCACTCACGCGCCAGAGCGACCGCGAACGTGTGCGCGAGCGATGGGTCGCGGCGTGGGCGGGCGCGCTGCTCGCGCTCTTCGGCGTGCGCGAGACCGTGCGCGGCGAGGCGCCGCGAGGCACGCGCGGCCGCCTGATCGTCGCGAGCCACCGCTCGACCGCCGACATCCTGCTGCTGCTCAAGATCATCGGCGGGCGCATGGTGAGCCGGTCCGACCTGGCACGCTGGCCCCTCGTGGGCGTCGCGGCGCGTTCGGTCGGCACGCTCTTCGTCGACCGCAAGGACGCGAGCAGCGGCGCGACGGCGGTGCGCACCATCCGCACGCGCCTCGCCGCGGGCGACACCGTCATCGTCTTCCCCGAGGGCACCACGTTCCCGGACGACGAGGTGCGCCCTTTCCACGCCGGGGCCTTCGTCGCCGCGGCGAAATCGGGTGCCGACATCGTCCCGGTCGGCATCGCGTACGAGACGGGCTCCGGCGCCGCCTTCGTCAACGAGAGCTTCCCGGCGCACCTCGCCCGCATGGCCGCGGCTCCCCCCTCGCGCACGAGCATGTGCAGGCGCTGGTGAGGAACGCGCGGTCGGCCGTCGACCCTGAACGGAGCCCCAGTCGGTCATAAATCGCCACGTCCCCCGACTGATCCGGATAGCGTGAAGGATCAGGGACTGAAGGGGGTACGGGGGATGCGGCGACGACCGGGGTGGTGGATTGCGTGTGTCCTGGGCCCGCTAGCAGGGTCTGCCGTAGTGCTCGGCGCCGGCGGCTGCGCGGCCCCGACGCTGGATGCGTTCGAGAAGGCGCGGGGGGAGGATCTCGCGAACATCGCGTCGCTCGATCCGCAGGCGAAGGCCGTCGCGCTGCGCGAGCGCATCCTGCGCGACGGGATGCAGGCGAAGGTCCCCGCTTTCCTGAACGACATGAACATGGTCGCCGACGGGCCCAATCCGAACCTCGTCAACGACATGCGGTACGTCTATCTCTGGGCGCCCGTCCGCGAGCACGTGGGCGAGGACTACGTCGCCCTGGGGGACTGCCTCGCCGGAAGCGGAGACGTCGACGGCGGCATCCGGGCGTACGAGGACGCGATCGCGGTGGCCGACGGATACGTTCTCGGCGGCGAGGCTGCTGCGAAGATCCGTCTGGCGGCGCTGCGCGGCGAGAACAAGACGTGGACGGCGCGCGGCGAGGCGGTGAGGGCCGCGGCGGCGAAGGCGATGGCCGAAGCCGAGGACCGGTGGCTTTCGTCGCCCGAGGCGACGTCGGCCCGCACGGAGTACCTGAGCCTCCTCGATCAGTCGAAGTCCGCGATGGCCGCGCAGGTTGCCCAGCAGAACGCGGCGGCGCTCGCCTCTCTCCAGAGCGGTCTGAGTCAGATGCAGCAGCAGCTGGCGACGATGCCGGGCGCCAAGGGACAGGCGCCCAATGCGAATGCGAGCGCGTCGGCTGCCGCCGGCATGACAGTGCGCATGACGCAGATGATCGCCACGGGCACACGCATCGCCACGACCATCGCGCAGCAGGCGAACGCGCTGCGCGCGGGTGGCGACCTGAGTGCGCTGCGGGGCATCGTCGGCCAGCTCCCGGGGATGCTCGACGCGTTCGACGCAGGACACATCGAGGCGTTCCTCGGCTCCGACACTGGGCAGAAGGTCGCCATGAGGTTCACCGAAGCGCTCGTGGGGTTGCGCCGGGGCGACACCATGGACCGTGTGATGGGCACGGTGCACCAGGCAGCGGAGCTGGCGAAATCCCTGGCCCCGCCGCCGGCGCCACCTGCCCCGCCGCCGCCGCCCGCACCGACGGCATCGGCGCCGGCTCCCGTGAAGGACCTCGCGACCAAGCTGCGGGAGCTCGACAACCTGCACCAGCAGAAGCTCATCAGCGACGACGAGTATGCGCGCGAGCGTGCGCGCCTGCTGAAGGAGGGCCTGTGATCCCGCGCCTGCTCGTGCTCGGCGCCGCGACCGCGCTCGTGTGCGGCTGCGGCGGGCCGCTCATCGATGGCTACCAGGAACCGTCTTCGACGGGGCACGTCCTCTCGGTCGACGCGCCCGCGCCGGCAGCCGGGGCGTGCACGATCGGCGTCGCGCACTTCACCGACGACACCGGGCTCGACTTGGGCGTCGACCTGCGGAGCTACCTCCGCGACCACGGACCGTGCCGCGACGTCCTGCTCGTCTCCGACGCGAACGATCCTCGTGCCGACGTCGTGGTCTCGGGTGACGCGCGTACGAAGATGATGCGCGAGCCGATCACCGCGGAGGCGAACTGGGGCGCGATCCTGACGGGGGTCGGCCTGGGCTCGGCGCTGGGCGGCGGCATCATGGCGGCCATCGCGACCGGGAGCGATTGCAGCGGTGACACCGCCGACCCCGCCGGCTGCCAGTCGACCAACGACACGATGTCGAAGATCGGCGTCACCATGGCGGAGGTCGGGCTGGCCGCCGCAGTGGTCGGCGTCTCGATGTTCGTCATCGACTCGGCTGCGACGCGCAAGATGAAGGTCTTCGGCACCATCGAGGCCGACGTCGACGTCGAACGGGATGGCAGCTCGCTGTCCCGGTGGACGGCGAAGGACAGCGTCGTCTCGCGCGGCAGGCATCCCCACGGGAGGCCCGAAGGACGCGACACGGTGGAAGCGACGGGGCCCCTCTACCCCGAGTTCTACACGGGGATCTTCGGAGACATCGCGACGAAGCTCGATGAGCTCGTGCGGAACCTCCCGCCGCGTGCGCCGGCGCCCAAGGCCGGGCCGCCGGCGCCGCCGGCTGCACCTCCTGCACCGGCGCCTCCTCCGCCTGCGGCCCCCGTTCCTGCTGCGGCTCCGTCCACGGCTCCCGCTGCAGCGGCCCCCGCCGCTCCAGCCGTGACCTCCGCTCCCGCGCAGAAGCCGCTCCCGCCCCTGAAGCACCCGCCCGCCGATGCCGTGCCGAAGGACTGGAACTGAGTCATGGCCACCCGCCTCCGTTCGCCGAGCTTCCTGTCGCTCCTGGCCGCCGCTGCGGCCGTCACCTTCGCGCCGTCGATCGCGCGAGCCCAAGGCGCCGACGCCACGTCTGCGCCGGCTCTCTTCAAGCAGGGCCAGCAGCTCGCCGCTGCCGGCAAGCTGGGCGAGGCATGCGCCAAGTTCGAGGCGAGCCTCGCGCTCGCGCAGAAGACGGCGACCCTGCTCAATCTGGCCGACTGCTACGAGCGCGAGGGCAAGTATGCGACGGCGTCCGCGCGGTTCTCGGACGCTGCCGCCCTCGCGCACCAGCAGAAGCGAGCCGACAGGGAGGCGCTGGCGAAGCGCCGCGTGGCGGCGCTCGAGCCCCGGGTCGCAAAGCTGACGGTCGTGCCTCCGGCCGGCGCGTCGGGCATGGCCGCGAAGCTCGACGGCACGGCGCTCACCGCGGGTGCTCTCGGCGCCTCGTTCCCGATCGACGCCGGCCACCACGTGATCGAAGCCTCCGCGCCCGGCAAGCAGACCTGGTCGACCGCCGTGGACGTCGCAGACGCGGCCGCGGTGACCGTCACGATCCCCGCGCTCGCCGACGTGGTGGTCGAGCCTCCTCCGCCGCCCGCTTGCCCGTCGGGCACGTCCTGGGACGGCGCCAAGTGCGCGCCGAAGGTCGACACGAGCTGCGACACCGGGATGCACTTCGTCGAGGGCAAGGGGTGCGCTCCCGACCAGGTCGCGATGAACGTGACGCCGCCGCCCCACGAGACGGAGCAAGAACGAGCCGACGATAAGGGCCGCGACTCGGCCGACGCCGCGCGAGAGAAGGCGATGCACGACGCGGGTCGCGACCGCGTGCGCGTTCCCATCATGGCGAGCTTCGCCTACGCGCAGCTCGGTGAGGAGGACTTCGCCACACCGAGCGGGAGCACGAGCTGTTCGGCCAGCGAGATGGATCTTCGGGGCTGGAAAGCGTCCGGCTTCGGATTCTCGGCCGGCATCCGCTTCGCGGTCTCCAGGGCGCTCGACCTGTACTTCGGAGGTAGCTACACGCGTGCTCAAGGGAGCGCGGACCACATCACCTGCGGGCCCGACAGCAACGGGAACACCGTGGGCTCGAACCCGCAGATGACGATGAACATCGCGAGCTTCGTGCCCGAGCTGCGCATCCTGCCGGGTCAGCAGATCTTCTACATCGCGGTCCGGCCGAGCATCAGCTACGCGTGGGGAGATGCGAACTTTCAGGACGGGAACGGAAGCCAGGACCTGAACAAGACGAACCAGGGCAGCTCGCTCGCCGGTCTCCTGTACGGCGGCGGCCTCGGCTTCGGGTTCATCTTCGGCCCCAGCCACAGCATCGAGGCCGCCGCCCGATTCAGCTTCCTGGGAGGCTCGTGGCTGAACAGCGGCGGAATCCCGGTTTCCGAGCTCGCCCTCGGCTGGGCGTTCTGAGGCTACTTCGCGTCGAGGTCCGTCGGGATGTCGGGGCGCTTCACGCAGCCGTAGTCAGTGAGCATCCGGAGGGCGCGGATCGCGAGGACACGTCGGTCGCGGGGGCGATCGGCCGTGCGCGCGAGGGTGAGCAGCGCGGCGCAACCGGTGTGCAGCTCATCGGCGTCGTCGGGGTCCACCGAGCGACGCGGACGTGCGGCGAGGTCGTCGATCGCCTCGAGGGCGGCGCGAGCATCGGCGTCGCTGCCTTCGGTGCCGACCTGGGCGAGCCACGGAAGCTCCGAGAAGTCGCGGCAGTACCTGGCAGCGGCGAGCGCGGTGGGGCGCAGGTCTGGCTGCTGCACCGAGCGCTCGTGCAGCCCCGTGCACGTCACGAGATCCGCGAGGCGCATCAGCTCCTCGGGGTCTCCCTCCTTCGCCGCCGCCCACTGCGCCCCCTCGCGCGCATCCATCGGCACGGCCCCGTCGTCGCTCTCGGCTGCGGCAACCGCGTCCACCTCGCTCGTCGCGCTACTCCCAGACGGCGCAGCCGCAGTGGTTGCCTTGCCCTTGCCACAGGCAGACACGAAGAGAATGAACAGGAAGATCAGAAGATCAGAAGGTTTGTTTGTGGGTTCCAACCACGAAACCTTCTGATCTTCTGATCTTCCTGTTTCTTTCATTTAGCGAGCAAAGAGGTCGAGCGTCCGCTTGCCTTGCTTCGCGTCGGCCTCGACCTGCTTGTTGAACTCTTCGACCGCGCGGTTGATGTGCATGCTGCAGAACTTCGGGCCGCACATCGAGCAGAACTCGGCGCTCTTGAAGTACTCGTCGGGGAGCGTCTCGTCGTGCATCGCCTGCGCCGTCTCCGGATCGAGCGAGAGACGGAACTGCTCGTTCCAGTCGAACGCATAGCGCGCCCGCGAGAGCGCGTCGTCGCGGTCGCGCGCGCCCGGACGGTGCCGCGCGACGTCGGCCGCGTGCGCCGCAATCTTGTACGCGATGAGCCCCTGCCTCACGTCGTCCTCGTTCGGCAGGCCGAGGTGCTCCTTCGGCGTCACGTAGCAGAGCATCGCGGCGCCGGCGGTGCCGGCCATCGTCGCGCCGATGGCGCTCGTGATGTGGTCGTACCCGGGCGCGATGTCGGTCACGAGCGGACCGAGCACGTAGAACGGCGCCTCGTGGCAGATCTCCATCTCCTTCTTCACGTTCATCTCGATCTGATCGAACGGCACGTGCCCCGGCCCCTCGATCATCACCTGCACGTCCTTCTCCCAGGCGCGCTTGGTGAGCTCACCCAGCGTCGCGAGCTCGGCGAACTGCGCCGCGTCGCTCGCGTCCGCGAGGCATCCGGGGCGCAGGCCGTCGCCGGCGCTGATGGTCACGTCGTACCGGGAGCAGATGTCGAGCACCTTGTCCCAGTGCACGTAGTAAGGGTTCTCCTTCTTGTTCTCGATCATCCACTGCGCCATGATCGAGCCGCCGCGCGAGACGATGCCCGTGATGCGGTGCTGCACGAGCGGCAGGTGCGCCGAGAGCACGCCCGCGTGGATCGTGAAGTAGTCGACGCCCTGCTTGGCCTGGTGCTCGAGCATGTCGATGAAGTCGTCGCTCTTGATGGCCGACACCTTCTTCCGCTCCGTCAGCACCTGGTACACCGGCACCGTCCCGATGGGCACGGGCGAGTTGCCGATGATGGCGGCGCGGATGCCGTCGATGTCCCCGCCGGTCGACAGGTCCATCACCGTGTCGGCCCCGTACTTGAGGGACACCTTGAGCTTTCGCAGCTCGCCCTCGACCTCGCTGGTCACCGCGCTGTTGCCGATGTTCGCGTTGACCTTGCACGAGAGGGCGATGCCGATGCCCATCGGCTCGAGGTTGGTGTGCGCGACGTTGGACGGGATGACCAGCCGCCCGCGCCCCACCTCGTCTCGCACGAGCTCCGGCGCGACCTTCTCGCGCGCCGCGACGTACGCCATCTCCTCGGTGACGATGCCCTGCCGGGCATAGAACATCTGCGTCTTACAGCGGTCGCCGACTCGCCTCGCCACCCACTCGGTTCGCATGGCCCGTTCTGTTAGGACGGTATGGCAGCCGTGGCAACTGAGGTCGTCGGATCAGGGCTGCGGGACGAAGTGCACCGTGTAGGGAGTCTGGGGGATGAAGGTCACGTTGCAGGAGTAAGTCGACGCCACGTTGGCCGACAGCTGCATCCCGACGCTCGCGTTCGCGCCGGCGACCGTGGGGTCTAGCCCCCCGTCCGCGGCGCTCTCGGCGGTCTTGTACTGCAGGTCGATCGTGTTCGTGCCCTGCGTGAGCACCACCGAGAACGTCAGCACCGAATCCGACTCGGTCGACTCGTTCAGACCGCTCCAGGTGACCACGAACTGCTGCGGCGTGCCCGTGGTCTGCCCGAAGCACACGCCGTCCGGCCCCGTCTCCAGGTTGTAGTCGCCGAACGCGATGATCGCCGGATATCCCGTCGTCGGGTCGGTGTATCCGCCGGAGGTCGGGCACGCGGGGAACCCGTCGGGCGTGTTGTTCGGATCGGGCGTGCCGAAGGCCAGCGTCCCCTGCGTTCCGATCCAGAACTGCGTCTGCGGCTGCCCGAAGAAGCTGAAACTGAAGGGCAGGCTGAAGACGGAGGACATCTCCCAGTCGTACTGGTTCGGCAGCACCGCCTTGTGCCCGGTGAGCTTGCACGCGTCGATGAACGATTCGACCGGGTTGCTCGCCACGTAGCCGACGCACTTGCCGCTCGCGCAGGCGCCGCCCGCGCCGCACGAGTTGGCGCACGTGCCGCAGTTGGCCGGATCGTTCATCAGATCGGCGCACGTGCCGCTGCAGATGGCGCCGCCCACCGCGCAGCACGTACCGTCCAGGCACTGCTGGCCGCTCGTGCACTCGTTGCCGCAGCCGCCGCACGACGTGACGGAGGTCCGGGGATCGAAGCAACCGGACGCGCCGCCCTTGCCCGCGGGGCACGTGAGCACGTTGCCACCGTCGGCCCCGGCGTCGCTCGCGCACTGGAAAGTGCAGGCGCCCGCGCTGCACACCGGCGTGGCGGAGAACTGGCTGCCCGACGCCTGCGGGCAGACGTTGCCGCACTGCCCGCAGTTGAGCGGGTCGTCCATGGTGTTCGCGTCGCACGTGCCGGGGGACTGCACGTCCGCCGCCGACCCCGCATCGGCCCCGCCCGCAGTAGCGCCGCTGCTCGATCCCGACACGCCACCGCCGCTCGACCCGGAGGATCCGCTGCTGGGCGCGCTCGCGCCGCTGCTCGATCCTGTCGCGCCGGTGCTGGCCTCCGTCGCGCCCTCGTCCGACGCGTCGTTGAAGGTTTCGTTCGTCCCTTCCCCCTTCGCCGCGCATCCGGATGCACCGGACGTGGCGGCCGCGAGGGCGAGTGTTGCGACGAGGAGCGGGAGGAGGAGGGAGCGGGAGGAACGGACCGGCATGTGGGCCGCGGTTGCCTACCTCGTCCCACACGTAGGTGCAAATGGATCTTGCGAGATCCGCCCGCCGATACAGGCAGTTACGCTCCGCGCGGAATCACTGCGGGGTGAAGCGGATGGCGAACGGCGTCGACGTGATGAACGTCGAATCGCACGAGTACTGCGTGTACGGCATGATGTGCAGCGCCTGCAGTCCCACCGTCGCGTTCACGCCCGCGGCGATGCTGTCCAGGCCCCCGTCCCCACCGATCGCGGTCTGGTACAGGAAGTCGATCGTGTTCGTCCCCTGCGTCAGGACGATCGAGAACGTCAGTGACGATCCCGGGTCGTTGTTCACGGTGACCTGGCTCCACGTCACCACGAACTGCGGGCCACCTCCCGCGTCGCTGCTCCCCGCGTCGGCGCTCGTCACGCCGTAGCAGACGCCGTTCGCCCCCGTGCCGAGGTTGGTGTCCCCGAACGCGATGGCCTCGGGATACTGCTGCGTGGGATCCACCAGTCCGCTGGGCGGCCAGTTCGTCGAGCAGGCGGACGGCTGGCTCGGTGTGAAGAGGCCGCTGACCGCGCCGAAGAACAGCGTGCCCTGGCTCCCGATGAAGTACTGCGTCTGCGCCGTGCCGAAGAAGCTGAACGAGATGGGCAGCGTGCTCGTGCCCGTGTTCTGCCAGTACGGCTGACTCACGAGCGAGGTGCTGTGGCCGGCCAGCTGACACGCATCGATGAACGGCAGCGTGGGGGTGGAAGTCGTGTAGCCCACCGTCGGCACCGAGGCGTCCTGGCAGACGCCGTTCACGCAGCTGCCCGACGGGCACACGATTCCGCATCCGCCGCACGCCTGCGCGGAGCTCGACGGGTCGAAGCAACCGGGGCCTCCGGCATCGGCGCCGCACGTGAGGACGGTGCCTCCGTCGGGGCCTGCGTCGGGGCACGTGAAGAGGCACTGGCCGCCCGCGCACTCCGGGACGCCGAGGACGTTGCCAGAGCCCGTGTTCGTGCAGGGGTTGTTGCAGGTTCCGCAGTTGAGCGGATCGGTCATCAGGTTGGCGCAGCTGCCGCAGCAGGTCGCCATGCCCATCGCGCAGGGCGCCATGCACTGCCCGCAGCTGCAGACGTTGCCTTGCGGGCAGTGATGGCCGCACGAGCCGCAGTTGAAGGGGTCGCCCATCGTGTCGGCGTCGCAGCCGCTGCTGCTGCCCCCGCTGCTGCTCCCGCTGGAGCCGCTGCTGCTGCCGCTGGCCTCGGGCTGCGTCCCGTCGGCAGAGCCGTCGGTGAAGGTCTCGTTGGTCCCCTCGCCCTGCGAGGCGCAGCTCGCGCCGGCAGCGGCGGCCGCGAGCGCAGTGGCGGCGGCGAGGAAGGTGACTGCGGCGGTGCCGCTCTTGGTGCGGAAGAGCATGGATGCCCCGGCGAAGTACCGCAGCAGAGGCGCCGAGACCAGTCTCTCCAGCCGTCGCCGCGCTGCGGCGGGCGGTTCGTGAGCTAAGCTGCCGCGCCATGGAACGAGGCGCCGCGCGCGCGACCGTGCGGAAAATGAGCCGGAACGCAGGATTGTCGCGTCCCCAGCTCGACGCGATCGCGGTCGAGGAGCCGCTCGAGGTCCGCCTCGCGTGGCGTGAAAGAGACGCGCCGAGGGACGAGGTCATCGCTGTGACGATGCGCACACCGGGCTCCGATCCGGAGCTGGCGGTGGGGTTCCTCTTCGGCGAGGGCATCGTCCGGGCGCGCGAGCAGGTGGCGGCGGTCACGGCGGAGAAAAGCGTCGTGCGCGTGGAGCTGGCACCGGAGGCGTCGCCGCCGGATCTCGGGTCGCTCGAGCGTCACTTCTACGTGAGCTCGAGCTGCGGCGTTTGCGGCAAAGCGAGCATCGACGCGGTGCGCGTTCGCCGATCGCACGCGACGGCGCCGGGGCCGAGGCTCGACGCGAGCGTGGTGCACGGACTGCCGGCGGCGCTGCGTGCGTCGCAGTCGGTGTTCGAGACGACCGGGGGTCTGCACGCGGCGGCGCTGTTCGATGCGTCGGGCAAGCTCGAGGACGTGCGCGAGGACGTGGGACGGCACAACGCGGTCGACAAGCTGGTGGGCGCCGCATTGCTCGCTGGGCGCGTGCCGCTCGCCGACCGGATCCTGCTGCTCAGCGGGCGCGCGAGCTTCGAGCTCCTCCAGAAGGCGGCGATGGCCGGCATCCCCGTCGTCGCGGCCATCGGCGCGCCGTCGAGCCTCGCCGTCGACATGGCTGCCGCGGCGGGCATCACCCTGCTCGGGTTCGTCCGCGACGACCGGTTCAACGTGTACGCGGGCTCCGCGCGCCTCACCGGCGAAGGAGAGGGCCGCGATGGATGAGCCGAGGCGCACCGCGCCGCTCGCGCAGCCACCCGAAGAGCCCGTGCGCCCGAGCATCTCGTCGCCTCCCGAGGTCGCCGCCGGCGTCGGCTCGATCGCCGCGACGCTGCGCTACGCCCGCGCCCAGACGGGGCTCCTGCGGGGCGCGCGCATCCTCGCGCGCACCAACCAGGACCCGGGCTTCGACTGCCCCGGCTGCGCCTGGCCCGAGCCGCGCGACCGAGACGTCATCGAGTTCTGCGAGAACGGCGCCAAGGCCGTCCTGAGCGAGGCGACGAAGCACCGCGCCGACCCCGACTTCTTCGCCCGCTGGAGCGTGGCCGACCTCGCCGAGCACGGCGACATGTGGCTCAACGAGCAGGGGCGAATCACGCACCCGATGATCCTGCGCCCGGGCGCCGAGCACTACGAGCCCATCGACTGGGAGGACGCGTTCGCCCTGGTCGCCCGCGAGCTTCGCGCCCTCGCTTCGCCGAACGAGGCGCTCTTCTACACCTCGGGGCGCACCAGCAACGAGACGGCGTTCCTCTGGCAGCTCTTCGCGCGCGCCTTTGGCACGAACAACCTGCCGGACTGCTCGAACATGTGCCACGAGTCGAGCGGCGCCGGGCTCAAGGAATCCATCGGCGTCGGCAAGGGCACCGTGCAGCTCGAGGACTTCGAGCAGTGCGACGCGATCTTCGTCGTCGGCCAGAACCCGGGCACCAACCACCCGCGCATGCTGACGACGCTCGAGGCGGCCGCCAAGCGCGGCGCGACGATCGTGAGCGTCAACCCGCTGGCCGAGGTGGGCACGATGCGCTTCGCCCACCCGCAGCACCCGCTCGGGCTGCTCGGCGAGTCGACGCGCCTCGCGCGCATGCACGTGCCGGTGCGCATCAACGGCGACGTGGGCTTCTTCCAGGGCGTCATGAAGGCGATGCTCGAGGAAGAGGAGCGCGGGCACGCGAGCGGCCGGTGCGTCGTCGACCACGCGTTCGTCGCGGAGCACACCCAGGGCTACGAGGCGCTCGCGAGCGCGCTTCGCGAGCGGACGTGGAGCGAGCTCGAGGCATCGAGCGGCGTCAGCGAGGACACGATGCGCGACGCCGCCCGCGTCGCGATCGAGTCGCGGGCCACCATCGTCACGTGGGCCATGGGGCTCACGCAGCACGTGAACGCCGTCGACAACGTGCAGGCGATCGTCGACTTCCTGCTGCTCCGCGGGATGATCGGCAGGCCCGGCGCGGGCGCGTGTCCCGTGCGCGGCCACTCCAACGTGCAGGGCGACCGCACGATGGGCATCTGGGAGAAGATGCCGGACGCCTGGCTCGATCGCCTCGGGCGCGAGTTCGCGTTCGACCCGCCGCGCGCGCACGGACTCGACACGGTCGGGGCCATCTCGGCGATGCTCGAGGGCCGCGCGCGCGTCTTCCTCGCCATGGGCGGCAACTTCCTCTCGGCCGCGCCCGACACGGAGCGCACCGCGCAGGCGCTGCGACGCTGCTCGCTCACGATGCACGTCTCCACCAAGCTGCACCGCGGTCACCTCGTCACCGGGGAGACCGCGCTCATCTTCCCGTGTCTGGGTCGCACCGAGGTCGACGTGCAGCACGGCGCGGCGCAGTTCGTCACCGTCGAGGACTCGATGGGCATCGTCCACGCGTCGCGCGGCTCGCTCGCCCCCGCGAGCGAGCAGCTGCTCAGCGAGACGCGCATCGTGGCCCGCCTGGCGCGCGCGACGCTCGGCGACCGGCCGCCGCGCATCGACTGGGACGGGCTCGCCGACGACTACGGCCGCATCCGCGCGCACATCGGACACGTCGTCCCCGGCTGCGAGGACTACGAGGAGCGCGTGGGCCGCCCCGGCGGCTTCGTCCTGCGCAACGCCGCGCGCGAGCGCGTCTGGGACACTTCGACCGGCAAGGCGCGCATGCTCGTGCACGACCTGCCCCACCACGAGCTGCGCCCGGGGCAGCTCCTCATGATGACCATCCGCAGCCACGACCAGTACAACACGACGGTGTACGGCCTGGACGACCGCTACCGCGGCATCCGCGGCGGGCGTCGCGTCGTGCTCGTGAACGCAGCCGACGCGCGCGAGCGCGATCTCGCCGCCGGCGACGTCGTCGACATCACGAGCCACGCGGCAGACGGCACGCGCGAGGCGCCGGGCTTCACGCTGGTCGTCTACGAGATCCCTCGCGGCTGCTGCGCGACGTATTTCCCGGAGACGAACGTCCTCGTGCCACTCGGCGTCACAGCGCGAAAGAGCGGCACTCCCGCATCGAAATCGGTCGTCGTCACGCTGCAGAAATCCACGTGAAACCACGCACGGCGAATCGCGCCGGACGCGTGCCAAAGTGTGGCGGACTGTTGCTTCACCCTGCCTCTACGTAGCGGAATGCCACGGGGGCTATGGCGGACGCGACACGCGCAAAGGCGCTGGCAGGGCCGACTTGTCCACAGCTTTGCCCCAGATCTCAGCTCGGCATACCTGCTGCACTAGCGCTCTCCCGAGGTGCTTGTGCGATGAAGGCGACGACACTGCTCCGAGAGCAGCACCGCCGGCTGGATTGCCTGCTTGCGCGCGTCGAGAGCGAGAACGGCCAGGTCCGGCTCGCCACGATGCTGCAGCTCGTCGAAGAGCTGCTCACCCACCTCTCGCTCGAAGACCATGTGTTCCTGCGGGGGGTGGCCGACGAGACCGGCATGCGTCTCGAAACGTACCGAGTCGAGCAGGGCGAGGTGCGCAACGCGCTCCTCCAGGCCGTGTTCGCCGAGCAGGACGAGCCGCGCTTCGCGGACCGCCTGCGCGATCTCGCGACCGAGATGCGCCATCACGCCCGCGTGATGGAGCGCGACCTCCTGGGGCTCGTCGAGTCGCAGATTTCTGCGCGCGAGCTCGAGGCGATGGGCGAGCGCATGCGTCGGTACTGGGATGCCGCCGTGGGCGGACACGCCGGACCGCAGCCGCCCTCGGCGTCGCACGTGCACGCGGCCGAGTAACTACTTCGCGCAGCGGAAGCCGATGCCGTAGCTGCGCTTGCCGGGCGCGTCCTTGTATCGGAACGTCGGGCGGACCCACGACGCGAACGACGCGTTCCACGCGCCGCCGCGGATGACGCGCTCGTCACCGGTCTCGGGCCCCTTGGGGTTCTTCTGCTCTTCCTTCGGGTACTCGCCGTAGTAGTCGGCGACCCACTCCCACACGTTGCCGACCACGTCCTTCACGCCGTAGCGCGACGCGCCCTTGGGGAAGCTGCCGACGGGCGCGGTGTTCGCGAAGCCGTCGTCGACGTCGTACATCCCCTTCTCTTCGACCCCGTTCTTCGCGCCCCAGGCGACGCACTCCTTGCCGCAGGCGTTGAGGTGGGCCGATGCGGGGTCCTCGTCGCCCCACGGGTACTTGCGTCCGTCGGGGCCGCGGGCGGCGAACTCCCATTCGGACTCGGTCGGCAGGCGCTCGCCCTGCTCGCGGCAGTACTTCTCGGCCATCTCCCAGTCGACGCAGTTGATCGGGTGCGTCGCCTTGGCGACCGGATCGCGGATGTTGCACAGGGGGTCGAAGGCCTTGTGCTCCTTGTCGGTGATGGTCGCCCAGTCGTTGGTGGTGCCGGCGCGCTTGCAGCGGCCGGTGTCCGAGCACGCCTTGTACTTCTCGACGGTGACCTCGAACTCGTCGATGCAGAACGGCTCGAGGGTCACCTGGTGCGCGGGCTTCTCCATGGGTAGGCCGTCGTCGCTGCCCATGTAGAAGCTGCCGCCGGGGATCTTGATGGTGCCTTGCGGGCACTCCTTCGGCTTCGGCACCGCCGCGACGTTGGCGGATGTGCTCGGCGCGCCGCTCGCGGCTGCTGCTGCCGAGAGCGCCGCGCTTCCCGACGTGTTGGTCGTGCCCGACGTGCCCGAGCCCGATCCGCGTCCAAGGAAGAAGACGCCGCCGCCGATCACGGCGACCGCGCCGACGCCGAGAGCGACGAAGAGTCCCATCTTGCTCGAGCCGGGTTTCGCGCCGGTCGTCGTGGTCCCGGCTCTCGGCTGGGTCGACGCTCCGGCGGCGATTGCGGGGAGCGACGGCTCGCGCTCGGAGTGGACGGCGAGCGTCGGCGCGCTCGCATCGGCGCTGTGGGTCGCGGCCACCACGGCGCGGCCCGGGTTGGGATCGGTCATCCCGCGCATCGGGTCGAGCTTGCTGGCCGACCGCAGGGCGTTCCAGAAGTCGCCGCCGGACTGCCAGCGCTCGCTCGGTTTGACGGCCAGGGCCTTGCGGAAGACCTGCTCCACCTCGTCGGTCACCTGCGCGCCGAGCGTGCGCGGCGTGGGCCGGCGGTCGGGGTTGGCCGACGAGAACGCCAGCTGCATGAAGTCGTCGCCCTCGAGCGGCTCGCGCCCGGTGAGGATCTCGGTCGCGATGAGCGCCAGCGCGAACACGTCCGTCCACGGGCCGGTGGCTCCGTGCGTGCGCGAGAACTGCTCGGGAGCGCCGTACGCGGGGGTGAAGCTCGTCACCTGCCCGCTCGTCTTGGTGAAGCTGCCGGCCATCTTCTGCGCGTCGCTGACGACCTTGGCGATCCCGAAGTCGAGGATCTTCACGGCGCACTCGCCGCGGGGGTCGCCGAGGACGAAGACGTTGCCGGGCTTCACGTCGCGGTGGGCGATGCCCTTGCGGTGCGCGAGCGCGATGGCCTCGGCCGCCGGGTCGAGCAGGCTGATGGTGGCGCGCATGTCGCGCAGGGGCAGCCCCTTGGCCTTCTCGTCGGTCAGGACACTCTCGAGCGATGCGCCCTCGAGCCACTCGAGGACCATGTACGGGATGCTCTCGCCCTTGGGGGTCTGCAGCATCCCGATGTCGCGCGCCTGCACGATGGCCGCGCTGCGGGCGGACAGGTCCGCCAGCAGGGCGCCTTCTTGAACGAACTCGTCGAGCAGCTTCTGGCGGTCTTTCTCCGAGAAGTCGCCGAGCGACTTGAAGACCTTGAGCGCCACCGGGCGCTTCCAGATGACGTGCATCGCCCGATAGACCGTCGCGAAACCGCCTTCGCCCACGACGGACTCGACCGCATACTTGTCGGCGATCGTGCGACCTACGATCTGCAACGTGTCGGTGAGCAAGCTTCCTCCGGGCCTATTCGGGTAAGCAGATGGTACCCGGAGCCATACGCCGGGGGCGAGCAAGCGGTTTCCTGCCCTTGACAGGGAGGTCGGCGCATGGCTTACCTCGCCCTCCCGGAAAGGGTCGGTTCGGCCCTCCCCCCGGGGAATCGCCACGCACGGGTAGCTCAGTTGGTAGAGCAGCGGATTGAAAATCCGCGTGTCGGCAGTTCAATTCTGCCCCTGTGCACTCCTTGCACGTCGAGACGATCACGGTCGGCCCGCTGGGGTGCAACTGCACGATCTTGGCTGATCTGGAGGCCAAGCGCGCCATCGTGGTGGACCCGGGTGGGGACCTCGAGGTCATCCAGGAGCGACTGCAGAAGCTCGGGGTCAGGGTGGATGCGATCGTGCACACCCATACGCACTTGGATCACGTGGGGTGTACGGCGGAGCTGCAGCAGGCGAGCGGGGCAGCAGCGAGCATCCACGAGGGCGACCGCTTTCTGTACGACCTGCTGCCGGTGCAGGCGGCGCTCATCGGGACGGAGATGCCCGTGAAGGCGGACATGGATGGGGCGCTCGTGGATGGGCGCACGGTGACGGCCGGGGGCATCGAGCTCGCGGTGCTGCACACGCCGGGGCACACGCCCGGAAGCTGCTCGTTCGTCGTGAAGGATGCGGACAAGTCGATCGTCCTCGCGGGCGACACGCTGTTCCGCGGGAGCATCGGAAGGACCGACCTGTGGGGCGGGGATCACGGGGCGATCCTCAAGTCGATCAGGAACCGGTTGCTCACGCTTCCGGACGACACCCGGGTCATCACGGGCCACGGGCCCGACACGAACATCGCTCTGGAGCGCGCGCACAACCCGTTCCTGCGGTGAGAAGCGACCCCGAGCGTCGAGGTCGCGGTTCGAGGTCGAGGTCGAGGTCGGGGTCGGGGTCGAGGTCGCGGTCGATCCGGCTCCGGGGAGTAGCGGACCCCGGATCCAGGAGAGAGCCGAGCGGGACCGCGCAGCTCCTACGTCGACTCCAAGGAGCAATCTGGTCGACTCCTCGGAGGAGGATGCTTCCTCTCAGGAGCAAGTTGCCCTCCTCCTAGGAGGAAGACTCTCTCCTCCCAGGAGCAGGATGCTCCTCTCCCAGGAGCAGGATGCTCTCCCCCCAGGAGCAGGATGCTCTCCTCCCAGGAG
>Ga0335082_10001136_pt1 | contig 28342 bp, 26 predicted proteins | sample Lox_Sample_41_FD_206718 | JGI IMG/M metagenome (GOLD analysis project Ga0335082, IMG submission 206718) | Soil microbial communities from Loxahatchee National Wildlife Refuge, Florida, United States - Lox_Sample_4.1 | ecosystem: Environmental > Terrestrial > Soil > Wetlands | place: USA... | reverse complement strand
GACCAAACGCTTGCTGGAAAAAAACGGCTTACAGGCGGTGCAGAGCTACATGGTGCTGCCTCCGAAAAACGAAATGTCGGAGGGCGAGCTGCGTCAACGCATCAAGGAAAGTGTTCTCGACGGAGTCATCGTCGTTCGGCCCAAGGACGCGCGCAAGGAAACGGAGGAAGTTGTCACCGGCGGGATCTGGGTTCCGCCGCCCGGCTACTACTCCTTCTACCCTTACTGGAACATGGCCTACGGCCAGTTTTACGCCACGAGTTGGTCCACGCAGGAGAACATCATCGTCCGCGTAGAAGTCAATTTCTATAACGTGAAGGACGAAAAGCTGGTCTGGAGCGGGGAAACCGACACCGTCTATTCCAAGGACTTCGAGAAGCTGGGCAAGGATTACGCAAAGACCCTGGTCAACCGGCTGAAGAAGGACAAAGTCATCGGCAAGAAATAGCCGCGCCCTCGTTCCACGGGTTCCGGTATGTCGCGAAAACAATTTTCTGCCGCGCGCCTTTTCCTCATGGTCCTGGTGTGGCTGCTGATGTTGGGGTTCGCCGGCGCCAAAGAGAAGGTTCACCCGCAGGTACTGCGCTTCTCAGGGATTGTACAGATCGACGAAGCCCAGCGGGTTTCCGTGCTGGGCACATTCGGTCCAGGCGAATTTTTCGAGAGCTTGCACGCGGTGGATTCCGATCATGGCAGAACCTTTTTGAATGACGGTGGCCAGGTGCGATTTTTTCCGGACCGGATGAAGATTACACTCCGCATGCTGGGTCCGGTTGCCACCGACGGAAGGAGCATTCCCTCGAAGAAATTGGATCACTACCTGATGCGAGGATTACAGTTTAAAGTGAAATGGAAGCGCGGAATGAAACTCCGCGATGTCCGGGAGTTCCGGTTGTTTACTCCTTCGGAGTCCAGCTTCATGGACCTCGAGAATTCCGGACTCCCGATCGACGGGTGGACCTACGAAATGGTAGTCGCAGACGCTCAGGTACCGATCACGGATCATCTGATCCTGTACATCTTCTCTCCGGAGAACAAATTGATCGCAAGGATGTCCGCGTATCTCTAGGGCTTTTAATTGTGCTTCATGAACTCGCCCTTGGTTCCTGTTAGCGAGTTATACAGCGTTTCGATGAACTTGTCCGAATCGATGAAGTCTCCCGACCATTTCGACCAGGGAGCAAGTATCTTTTCCTGCTTCATCTGGTCCACGGTTTTGTGCTCGTCAATCGCTTTTTGAACCGCCGCCGAAGTTTCCTTCAGCATCTTCACGAAGGCCCGCACGTCATCCAGGTTGGAAAGCGCCCCGTGGCCGGGAATCACTTTCACGTCGGCAGGAAGTTCGACGGACACTTTCTCCATGGCCGCGATCATTCCTTGCACGCTGCCGCCACTGGCCACGTCAATGAACGGGAAACCGTAGCGGACGAAATCGTCGCCCATATGCACCACGTTATTCTTGGGAAAGAAAATCACCGCGTCGCCGTCGGTGTGTCCTGCGGGAAAGTGCAGCGCACGGATATCTTCGCCGTTCAGGTGCACGGTCACGTCATGGTCAAAAGTAATCACCGGCAGGGCCGCTTTTGGGGCCGGCTTCGCTTCCATCTTCAGCGAGCCACCGTTGCCCGCCACGCCGCCGGTTTCCAGGCGTTTGCGCACGTTGTCTTGGGCGATCACCGTGGAGCCCGCCGTGGCAAACGGCGCGTTTCCCCCGGTGTGGTCTCCGTGATAGTGCGTATTGATCACGAAGCGCACCGGCTTGTCCGTGATCTTCAGATCCTTCAACGCCGCCTGGATCTTGTCGGCCAGCGGGGCGTACTGGTCGTCCACAATCACGATGCCGTCTTCGCCAACGGAAGCGGCGATATTCCCGCCCGCCCCTTCCAGCATGTAGATGTTTCCGGAAACCTTGGTGACCTTGATTTGCACCTTGGAAAAATCCTGCTCCTGGGCGCACAGCGCATTCCCCAGCGCGGCTGCCATCAGCAAAACGGGTACGCAACGCAGAATGCTTTCACCAGTCTTCCTTGCTTCCATTTTCAACCCTCCGGGTCACAGCAAATCTGAGCAACCCTGCTTCCCAAGGCTCGTTGCACTGTCTCTTGGACGCAAACACCGCTCCGCCGTTATACACGAACTTGCTGCGATTCCTCAAAGTCAGACTTTGGCTATTCTCGAAGGCACGTATTATAAGTGGCGTACTATCTGTTATAGTGCGCGCATGATACCGTTCCGCGTCGACCTTCGCCCCGGCGGTACTATTCACGAACAGGTCATCTTCGCCGCCACGAAAGCCATGGTCTCCGGCCAATTGCGCGCAGGCGACACCTTTCCTTCGGTGCGCGCGCTCAGCAGAGAACTAAAAATCAATCCCAACACCGCCCACAAGGTGATTGCGCATCTGGTCTCAGCGGGGCTTCTCGAAGTGCGCCCCGGTGTTGGCACCATCGTCGCGTCACGCCCGGGTGCCAGCCGGGCCGAAAGGACTGGGCTCCTGGAAGACCACCTGGAGGAACTAGTCGTCGAAGGGAAACGCCTGGGCGTGGAACTCCAGGATATTCAGGAAGCCGTGGAAAAGCATTGGAAGCGTCTGCAGCGAAAGGGAGGATAGCTCGGATGACCACTGCCATTCGCACCGGGCAACTGAGCAAGCGCTACTTGCGCCTGCAAGCCCTCGATCAGGTTTCTTTGGAGGCACCGCAGGGCGCCGCCTACGCGCTGGTTGGGCCTAACGGCGCCGGCAAAACTACGCTCATCAAAATTCTGCTGAACCTGATCGCCTCCTCGGGCGGTTCCGCCGAGGTTCTCGGCCTCCCCGCAAGGCAAATTCGCGGCGCGGTTTATGAACAAGTCGGATACGTTTCCGAAAACCAGGAGATTCCAGAGTGGATGAAAGTCGGCGCGTTACTGGACTATCTGGGGGAGTTCTATCCCACCTGGGATCGCGGTCTCGAAGATTCGCTGGTCCGGCAATTCGACTTGCCCCTCGACCGGAAAATCAAGACCCTTTCTCGCGGCATGAAAATGAAACTCGCGCTGGCGGGTGCCCTGGCGTTTCATCCCCGGCTGATCTTTCTCGACGAACCTTTTGGCGGCCTCGATCCCCTGGTCCGCGACCAGTTGATCGAGGGGCTTCTTGAACGCGCGCAGAAATCCACAATTTTTATTTCTTCCCATGACCTGGCCGAAATCGAGAGCTTCGCTACCCATGTCGGCTATCTCGATCGGGGCCGGCTGCTTTTTTCCGAGGAAATGACTTTGCTCTCCGCGCGCTTCCGCGAAGTCGAGCTGACGCTCGAGACTCCGGTGCCCCTTCCGGTGGGGCTTCCTCCGTCATGGCTATAGGCCAGCAGCGCGGGCGCGGTGATGCGTTTTGTCGATTCGCAGTTCGACGCCGAAAAATCGGCTACGGACATCCGGAATACCTTCGGTAACGTCTGCGACGTGGCATACCGCGCCATGGGTTTGCGCGCCATTTTTCTTGCCATGGCCAGAAAATCCGGTGGGGCCAAGGAGGCCTAGATGTTCCAGATCCTGCACATCTTTCGCAAAGATGGCCGCCGCCATTGGCCTGAAATCCTGGCGTCGCTGGTGCTCCTTGGCGCTTACGCTCACCAATCCTTGCATCCCTGGCCGCGTGAGCCGCGAGCCATGTCTCTGGGCCGCTTCTTCTGGATGAGCGAACTCATCGCTCCCGCGCTTATCCTGTTCTGGTTTTTCTCGATTCTCCGCATTGTTCAAGGAGAAACTCTGGTCGGAGACCGCCAGTGGTGGATTACCAGGCCTTACGTCTGGTGGAAGTTGTTTCTGTCTAAATGCCTCTTCATCTTCGCCGTAATCTCGCTCCCGCTTTTCTTCGTGCAACTCTATCTGCTCTTCGTTAACGGTTTTCCGCTCTTCCCAAACCTTTTAGATGTCTTTCGTCTTCAAGCCGGCCTTGCAGTTATTCTCTTTCTCTCTGCGCTTTTGCTGGGCGCTCTCACCCGAAATCTTGTTCAGGCGATCCTCACCATCGTTGGCCTTTTTGTGCTTCTCTATGCGGCCATGAGCATCTTTGTCGACCGTGGCTTCAGCTCTCCGATGTCGGGGCCCGGGTTTGTGCCGGATTCCATCCAGTGGAGTTTGAGCTTACTCTTAGCCGTGGGCCTGCTTCTCTGGCAGTATGCCTTTCGCAAGACCTGGCAATCCCGTGGTCTCCTCTGCCTTAGTGTTGCTTTTCTTGCCCTCTTGGCCATTCTCCCCGGCGACAAAAACTATGTCGAAAAGACATACCCTCTCGTAAGCGATAGCCAAGCGCCAGCCCGCATTGAACTGAACTTTCGCTCCCCGGAGCCGAAAGAGGCAAACGAAGAGGGCTGGTCGGAGCTCCTACCTGAAGTCAACTTGCGCATTCCTCTGAAAATTTCCGGCCTCGCGCCAGGCAGCATGCTGATGGCGCGAGGAGTCAAACTTACGCTCACGGCGCCGGATGGTGCCGTGTGGACCCAAGGGTGGAGATACGCCTACGCGCAGGCTTGGCCCGAGGATGAGGTCATAAACAACCTGAACTACGGCATGAAACGCCAAGATTTCAAAAAATGGAAAAATGCCACCGTCCGCGTTCACATCGAATTGGCGATGTCTCATTACGCGGAGGACCAACCCCGGGAAGTTGTCTTGCAGCCCGGTGTTTTTCGCGATTCCCAGCTCGGAATCTGCCGGATCAATCCTGACCGATCTTCCGAGCTCGAATGTCTAAAGCCTTTCCACGGCCCGGCCTATATGGCGACCTTCGACGGCAAGGAATCTCCCTGTGGCTCGGAAGAAGATTCTCAAGCCGTCGTCTGGCACTCCTGGTCCGACCCCTACCTACCGGATCTTATTGAGCCGGGACTTTCACCCATCACTGGACACTCCATTGATTTCCGGCAGCCAGAACCGAATAGCATTCCGTACCGCCAGCACAGGCTGCGATTCTGCGAGGGAGCAAGAATAAAGTTCGCCTACCCAAAATTACAGGAAGACATGCGCATCCAGCTGGAAATTCCCAGTATCTCTGTCAAGGCGCTCTCCATGGGCCTATTTTCTTTGAACGCCGTTTCCATCGAGGCACCACAAAAGTAATCTCAAGGCACATACGCTCATTTCCCGTCTGCCGTCTTCTATCCGGGTGAGGTATCTTCAATCTACGGACCATAGACGAACGGAGCTTTGCATCCTCGTTCCCGGACATTCTCTTGACTGAGCCTGCCGCCACCCACACCGTGCCTCCTAGTTCTAAACGTTTTGCCTTTCTGGTTGCCGCGGGAATCCTGCTGAGCCGCATCGCCGGCCTGATTCGCACGCGGGTGTTCGCGCATTACTTTGGCGACTCCGACGCCGCCGACGTGTTCAACGCCGCCTTTCGCATTCCCAATTTCCTGCAGAATCTATTCGGCGAAGGCGTGCTTTCGGCTTCGTTCATTCCCGTTTATGCCCATCTATTGGCCCGTGACGACAAAGAAGAAGCCCGCAAGACTGCCGGAGCGGTGGCGGCACTGCTTTCGGTGAGCACTTGCATCCTGGTGCTCCTCGGAGTCCTCACTGCCCCTTGGCTTATTGAGGCCATCGCCCCCGGCTTTCATGGCGAGAAACGCGAACTCACCGTGCTCCTCGTCCGCATTCTTTTCCCGGGTGCCGGGCTTCTCGTTGCATCGGCCTGGTGCCTCGGTGTTCTTAACAGTCACCGTAAATTTTTTCTTTCCTACACGGCTCCTGTTCTTTGGAACATCGCCATGATCGCCGGCATGATCGCGTTCGGTAAGAACCGCCCGCAGAATTCCCTCGTCGTGATCACCGCCTGGGCATCGGTCGTTGGCAGCGCTCTTCAAGTTCTCGTTCAACTCCCCGTGGTCCTCAAACTTCTCGGCGGATTGAAACTTTCGCTGGCTCATCAGGCTGAGCACGTCCGCGAAATCATTCACAACTTTTTCCCCGTTTTTATCAGCCGCGGGGTAGTTCAGATCAGCGCGTATATTGACGCTTTTCTTGCCAGCTGGCTGCCCACCGGGGCCGTCGCCGCTCTGGGCTATGCTCAGACGCTCTACACGCTGCCCGTGAGCCTGTTTGGCATGTCTGTCTCCGCCGCCGAACTGCCTGTGATGAGCGGCGCACTCGGCGCCGCCGAGGAAGTCGCTAAAATCCTTCGCACGCGTCTGAACAATGGACTCCGGCAGATCACGTTTCTCGTCGTTCCGTCCGTCGTCGGATTTCTCGTTCTCGGCGACGTCATCGTCGCGGCAATTTATCAGTCGGGCCGCTTCCTGTACGGCGACGTCATCTACGTGTGGGGTATCCTTGCGGGTTCCACCGTTGGCCTGCTGGCCTCCACGCTTGGCCGGCTTTACTCCTCCGGCTACTACGCCCTGCGCGATACGCGCACGCCGTTGCGTTTCGCGGTCGTGCGCGTGCTGCTCACCACGCTGCTTGGCTATCTGGCGGCTCTTCCACTTCCGCGTTTGCTCGGCATCGAGCAACGCTGGGGTGTTGCCGGTTTGACGATCTCCGCGGGCATTGCTTCCTGGGTGGAGTTCACACTTCTTCAGCGGGGGCTGCGCCAGCGGATCGGGCAAGTCGGCGTGCCATTTGCATTCTTGGGCCATGTTTGGGTTTCCGCCCTTCTGGCTGCCGCCGTTGCCAGGGCAGTGCTTTTCGCTCTCGGGCATCATGGACCCATCCCGTTGGCAATCGTGGTTCTCTCGGTTTATGGCGTCCTCTTTTTCGGCATCGCCATGCTCCTCAAGCTACCCGAAGCGCATTCCATGCTCGGCATGCTTCGCCGCCGAGCCGGAATGCGGTAATCTCTCCCTCAGATTCTTTTTTCCTTTCCAGGATCATACGCATGATGACCGCTTACATCGCCCTCGGCACCAACATCGGTGAACGAGAAGAGAATCTGCGCATCGCCCTTCGCCACCTTCCCGATGTGGGTGTTCACATCCAGCGCGTTTCCAGCGTTTATGAAACAGAGCCTGTGGACTTCCTCGATCAGGACTGGTTTCTCAATGCCGTTCTTGAAGCGCAAACCGAACTCGATGCCCTCGACCTCCTTCGGGCGCTTCGGCTGATTGAAGCCCGCATGGGCAGCCAGAAGGCCTTCGCCAAGGGGCCGCGCCTCATTGATCTCGACATTCTTCTTTATGGCATGGAAACAATCGACACGCCGGAACTCCAGGTTCCTCACCCGCGCATGCTCGAGCGCAAGTTTGTGCTTGTTCCCCTCGCGGAAATTGCGCCTACCTTACGCCATCCGACCTGGAAAGCCGGAGTGACGCAACTCCTGGCCACGACCAGCGATCGCAGCCAAGTCAAAAAATTCCTCGACGCCTCCTCTGTCTGGACAAAATAATCGTGTGGCAGAGTTGAGGCCTTGCCCTTCGAGACGGCGATTTGTTCCTAGCTCGTCTTGCGAACCACCAACCGGTGCAGCGTGATTACCTGGGGTTCCAGAGCGTCCAGCTCAATCTGCGATAACCCATCCTCTTCGATCTCCCTCCAGCGATAGACGCCCGGCTCGGACTCGGTCTGCTCCCGTCCGTGCAATCTGCGCAGAAATTCCTGCGCATCCTCCTGAGAGGGTCTCTCTTTCACCATTGGCCGCGCCACGGCCTCCACTGCGTAACTACGCAGCAATTTGTTCCAGTAGCTCTCAAACAGGGTATCGGACGCGAAAATATCGCTCCAGGCGACTTCGTTGCCGTAGGCCACAACCACACCGACGACGCGCTCACCCTTTAGCCCAGACGTCTCTTTCCGAAACCGCCGCTGAATTTCATTCACTAGCGTTTCCACGGAATTGTTGACTCGCCGGGATCCGTAAATTTTGTTGTACGACTGCGTGGGGGCCTCCACCTGCACCGTTTCCGTGAGCATTTCGGCACTGACGGACGGTGGCGGTGCTGCCGCGACGCGTGGGGCAGTGGATCCCCCTGTGACCGCCGCCCAGACTTTGCTCTGTTCCTGCTTCACTGCCGCCTGCTCGCGGACGCTTGGATGCACGATCGTCTTCGCATCCGTGAATTGCGAACCTGATGACCATCTCCCGTGCTCGACGCAGAACACATCCAGGGGCAAAGGTTCCGCAAACGGGGCCACAATCCGGTCCTTGGCGATGATGCGGTCCTGTTTTCCACCACTCACCAGCTCTCCGGCCAGCAACAGCAGCGGCCGCTTGCTGTGATTGACCAGCACGAGTTGATTGACGGAAGGCCCTCCGTAGTTCTGTACCGCCGGCCGAACTCCGTCACGATTGCGATAAAGCGCCTCGTTGCTTTGCTCGCGCACCGTTACCTCGCCGCTCACCAGCCCGTCTTCCAGGGTCAGAAATGCGCTGGTGTCGAATCCTGAAGAGGCCACCACCGGAAACACGGTCAGGTTCTCGTAGCTGACCGGGTTCAGCAGTCGCCACTCTCCCTGAGGCTTGCCGGGCGGAGTCGCTCCTGTCGGCGACCACCAAAAGAAGCCCAAGGTGGCCATTCCTAAGGCCGAGATCCCCAACAATCCATGTGCAAACACACCGATCAGTACGCGGTTCATCGAGTCCTCCTGGATGCGCGGCGAGAGCGCGCTTTGGAGTTAGAACGCCGCTCCAGAAGTTCCTTGCGGTCAAAAGTATTAGGAATTCAAAAAAAGTAAGTGGAACCTGGAGACGGCGCCAGGAGGTTTTGCTATTTTCTATTTTCAGATTTCTATTTTCTGTATTTCTAGCCTCTGGGGTTTCCCAGGTCTGTCCGCAGCCGCGTCTTCTTCGTGCGGGAAAGTTCCGCCTCTTGCTTTTCGTATTCCGCCAGCTCTTCTTCGGTATAGGAGTAGGAGTCGCGCGAGGCAAACATGGAAGTCGTGCGACTGTTGGCCTTCTTCTTTTTCCGCACGGCGCCAAATTCGTAGCGCGTCATGCGCAGTGGCCCTTCAATCGCCTTCACTTCCACCAGCAGGTCGCTGACTTTCTCGAGAAAATCGTGCAGATGAAACGGGCGGACCACGTATGGCAGCTTTGCCTCTTCAAGCTGCGAGACGTACCGGCTGCCGGTCAGCTCCGGCACCACATAGAGTACGCGGAGCCGCGCGCCCTCTTCCACGCTTACCGAAGCCAGCTCCTTCAGCACGTGAAACAACGCAGGATTTCCGGCTACCAGGGCCACGTTGGCAATCAGCAGAGAATATTCACCGGTTTTCAGCTCCCCCTGCAGCAGCGCCACATCGGGCACCGCGCGGACGCGCCATCCTTCCGAATCCAGGATTTGCCGAAGCGCGGCGCTATTACCTGCTTCATCCTCGAAGACAAGGATGCCGACCTGCGGCGGGAGGGCATTACTAGGGGACGCCATTCCCGAAGTATAGGCGGCGGGGGTGTCAAGGTCACCGGCCACGTGGGGCGCGCGCCCAATCCGCCACCTGTCCTTTTGGCCGGGGTCGATTTCGACTGTCTGCCTCCTTTCGCGGCGGGCTACGGCTTTGGGGCGCCCGCCGGCTTTAGTATCAAGTCCACCTTGGACGGTTTGCTCTGGGTCAACACGGGATACGCCTGATCTGTTGCAAACTTCAGTTCTGTTCCGATCATCACGCGCGCGCTCACGGAATAGGTATGCTTCGGATCGATCTTGGCCGGGTCGAACTTCAGGGTGAACGGAATCGGCACCTGCCTCGCACCTAGGGTGAACTTTTCTTCAGCGATTACCGCCGGAGCGTCGGCGCGCGAAACATCCTGCAACTGCACGCGAATGGTGGCCTGGGGCGGCAGCGCCATCCGCGTCAGATAAGTGATCGTTCCGGTGATGGAGTCCGACTCCGCGCGCTTTTGGAGCACGCAGTCCTTCACGATCATTTGTCCATCGCCCTCGGGCGTGTCCTCCTGGAGGAACCCGCCTTCGCCCTTACCCCACCAGACGATTTTCCCGTCGGAATAGCGGTTGCCATCGGCGGACCGGGTCTGCCGCATCATGTAGACGTGATCCTGGAAGAGCACTTTGGCGGTGGTGTCATGCAAATAGACGGTGACCTTGGCGAGATTCTCGCAGGTGTAGTCGAAGCGGTTCCACTTGATGGCCGGGCGCACGGTGTTCTTGGGTTTTGTGTCGGCGCCTTGCGGCGCGGCTGCAGCGTCCTGCCCCTGCGCGGCTTGCGGTGCCGGAGACGCACAGAAGCCAAGCACAACGGTTGCGGTGATCAGGCGGTTTCGTACTATCCATGTCTTGTTCATAGTTCCCCCAAGCACTTCGAGTTTAGCGCCACGTGGAAGGCGGGTGGAAGTCAGGAGATCAGAAGCAACTATTTGCCGATGACGAGGTAGGAGCCGGGGGAGTAGGGGCGGAGGCCGGTGGAGTCCCAGAAGACGCGGGAGGTGGCGAGGGGGTTTTTGCCGGGGACGCCGCGGGTGAAGAAAATTTGCAGGCCGTCGCGGGACCATTCGGCGGCGCGGGCGAAGGTGTCGGGCGTGCCGAGAATGGTGCGGCGGTGGGATTTTACTTCGTAGAGGAAAAAGGTGGAGTTGAGGCTCATGGAATCGACAGGGGCACCGGGCGGGGTGTGCAGATAGTAGGCGGAGACCAGCAGCAAGTCGGGGTTGATGGGATTCGGGCGAATCGTGTCGCTGGACATGATCTGGAAGGTGTCGCCGTAGATGTCTTTGAGCGGGGTGCTTTGCGGCGGCTTGTCTTCGCTGAGCCACCAGGCGTTTTGCAGATCGCTGGCGAGGACGGTGTTGGGAGAAATCCAGCCGTGAAGGGAATCGACAGGTTGTGAGGAGAATTGCGCGGCCTTGTCGGGATCGCTGATGGGGAGCGTCCAGACCTGCCAGGCATTGCCGTCGTACTTCAGGAAAGCGATTTTAGAATCGTCGGGCGACCACAAGGCGCTGCGGGCGTTGGTGGCGGCCAGATCGCGGGAGCGGCCGGTGTCTGTATCGTAGAGAACGATGGTGCGTTTGGGGCCGGTTTTGGAGTCGGAGCGGGTATAGAGAACTTTTCTGCCGTCGTGGGAAACAGCGAGTTCGCTGCCGGCGGGGGCGACGATTTTTTTGACGGCGCTGCGGCTGAAGACGACGCGGCCGGCTTCGAGATAGGCGACGACTACCGGCGGGTGAAAATTGGTGATGGGATCGAGGACGGCGAGCTTTTTTTCCTTTTCTTTATCCTTGTCCGTGAGCTTGTATTTATCTTTATCCTTTTCTTTGTCGGCGACGTCGTCGGGCATGTCCAATTGGTTTTTCTTGCGGAACTCGGGGAATTTTTCGGGTTCGCTCTGGCCGCAGCCGGTGAGTTCGCCGATTTGGCCGTGCTGGACGACAACTTTGAATGTGTACTTTGTGTCGGACATGTTGTCGGAGCAGGCTTCGCGGGAGACTTTGACGGCGACGTCGGCGTTGGTGGCGTCGTCCTTGGCGTGATACGTCCAGGCATTGCCGGACTCGTCGGCGATGGTTTCGGCGGGATCGAGAATGATGGGCGGGTAGCCGAGGCGGTCGAGGCGTTCGGGGCCTTTCATGCCAAGGCGGAGCAACCAGGACGGCTCATTGCCGTGCGCGACGATGAGGATTGGGTAGTGGCGCGAGACCGGCGACTGGATCTGTGCATCGGGTGCAGGGGCCGGTGCGGCGGGCTTGGCGGGTGACTTGGGAGTGGGCTTTTGCGGGGGAGTTTGCGCAAAGGTGAGGGCCGCAGCAGACAGCGAGCACAGGAACAGAGAAGTGCAGACGACACGGTTGGGATGTGCGCGCATGCGGATGGGCTCCCGAGTGTACTTTAGCAAGGCGGCGAGGTTAGGAGTGAGGAGAATAGACCGGGGAGGTGCCCGGGCGAAAACGGGCCGAGCAAAGCGTTGCAGGCGAACAAAATACGAATTAACTTGACATGGCGAAGAAAAAGCGAAATACTGTCGCGGCTTCGAGGTGAGCCATGTCCCCAGTTCTTCCCCAATCGTCGCCGCGCTTCCTGATGCGGCGGCGCACCGCACGTCGCCCCGCAACACAACTCCTGCCTTTTAGCCCTGCTGAACCAAAGCCAGAGGCAGGCGGCCTTGCCCAGGGAGAAGCCGGCTGGCGCAAGGAAAGCCTGAAACGCCCAACGGCGGATTGCCCCCCGCCGGAATTTCAGACTTCCCCTGCGCCACTGGTGGGCATTGCTCGCCTCGCCGCGAAAGCGCCGGAAGCGGAGACGAAGAGAAAGTCGGCGGAAAAGCCGGAGTACTTCTTTTTGCCGGTGAAGTCGATTTTGAACCGGTGCGAATCCGACCGCGTGCCGTTTGAATGGACCATCAATCCGTATCGGGGATGCGAGTTTGCGTGCAAATACTGTTACGCGCGGTATACGCACGAGTACATGGAAATTGACGGCGGCGAATTCGAACGGAAGATTTTTGTGAAGCAGGATGCTGCAGCGCTGCTGGCGCGGGACGTGAACCAGAAGTATTCCTATGCGTCGAAGGCGTCGGGGTACACGAAGGCGGAGCACATCGCGATCGGGACGGCGACTGATCCGTACCAGCCGGCGGAGCGGGAGTATGGCGTGACACGAGGGTGTCTGGAGGAACTGGCGAAGCGCGAAGGGCTGAGCATTTCGATTATCACCAAGTCGAATCAGATTGTGCGCGACCTGGACATCTTGAAAGTGATTGCGGGGAAATCTGCGCTTTCCGTGAATATCACGGTGACGACACTGAAGCCTCGGCTGGCACGGTTGCTGGAGCCGCGTGCGCCGCGGCCGGATTTGCGGCTGGCGGCGGTGAAGGAATTGCGGGATGCGGGGCTGCATGTGGGCGTTTCGGCTTCGCCGTTATTGCCGGGGATTTCTGATGGAGAGGGAGAGTTGGAAGCGGTGGCAGCGGCGGCGAAGGAAGCCGGGGCGGAGTGGTTCTTCTCCGGCGTGTTGTTCCTGATGCCGGCGTCGGCGCGGCAGTTTCTGCCGTTCATTGAGCGGAAGTTTCCGAAGCTGGCCAAGCAGTACCGGGAGTGGTATACGAAGAACGGATATGCGCCCGAGACTTATCGGAGAAAAGTTTCGGAGCGGGTGTTGCGCATCCGGCAGAGGTTTGGGTTTTCTTCACGGCCGTGGGAGGGTGAGCGGCCGGCCTTCAGGCAGGCGCAGATGTCGCTGGCCTGGGACGCGGGTGCAATTAGTGGACAACTTTTCGGAATGCGTTCCTGTTCGGCGGGTTGATGCGTCCGCGAATGCGAGGTCTGGTTCAGGGGAGGATGATGCGGGATTCTTCGCGCTTGAGTTCGGGGGCGGCGGGGAACTGGCCGCGGAGGAATTCGATGAAGCGGCGGGAGCGGGGGCGGCCGTTGGTGCGCAGCAGGCCCATGCGATAGAGAAAGACGAGGAGTTGGAAGATCTCGGAGTCCTTCGGGTGGCCGAGGGGGCTTTGCGGAGGAGACTGTTTGGTTTCGGCGAGGAAGGCGGAGAGGGAATCGTAGAGGCCGCGCTGTACGGCAGAAACCGGAGGCTTTTCGTAGACAATGCCGGAGGAGAGCGTCTTGTAGGTTTCGGCGAGGGCATGCACCGCAGCGAGAACATCGGGATCAGTTGTGGCGGGTTCACCGGCGCAGACTTTCGCGACGGCGAAGGCGATAGCAGAAAGAAATTGGGGGTGGAGGCGGACGAGGTCCGGAGCAAGGCGGACATCGAGCAGTGGAGTGTCCGCGGGAATGGGTCGCGGGTGCTGCTCTTCGTAGCGGTGAGCGGAGAGCAGATAGCCGCAGTCGGGTGGGCAGTCGAGCGTGACTTCGCGCTCGGTACCGCAACAGACGGCGCAGATTTTTTCGGCTTTGGCGGGGCAAAAGCGTTCCGCCTTGCGTTTTTGGCAGATTGGACAGGCCACGAGGTCCCCTGAATGGCGAGGAAATTATACCAGCGAAGAAGTGACTGGTGATTGGTGACTCGTGACTGGTGAAAGAGAGCGGCGGGGCCACTTGAAGGTGGCCGCTACGTGAAACGGCAATGGCCTCAAGCCATGATGACTTTGTTCTGGAAGCGGCGGGCGGCGATGACGAGCAGCAGCGAGCCGATGGTGAACAAGGCGAGGGCGTCGACCCAGAGATGTGCCAAGGTGGCGCCGCGGAGGATGATGCCGCGGGTGATATCAATGAAATAGGTGGCGGGAACAAAGTAGCTGAGGATGAAGAAGAATTTGGGCATGGTTTCTCGCGGGAAGATGTAGCCGGAAAAAAAGATGCTGGGGAGGATGGTGAGGAACGCGAGTTGCATGGCTTCGGCCTGAGAATTGGCTTTGCTAGAGATGAGGATGCCCAGCGAGAGAGAAACGAAGATATACGGGAGAGAAAGCAGAGCGAGCAGAAGCACGTTGCCATGAATGGGGACTTGGAAGACGAAGCGCATGAAGGTGAGGATCATGCCCAGCTCAAAGAAACCGATGATGAGATAAGGCAGCAATTTTCCAAGAAGCAGGCCCATCGGGCGCACCGGTGTGACGAAGAGCTGCTCGAGCGTGCCGCGCTCTTTTTCGCGAACGACGGAAAAAGCCGTGAGGAACGTGGTGACGTTGAGGAGCAATACGGCGGTGAGGCCGGGAAGAAAGAAATTCGGCGAGCGTGAATCGGGATTGAAGAGGATTTTCGGGCGCATGTCGACGGCGAAAGGCGCATTGCTATTGGCGAGAACGCGGCGCAGCGATTCATCCAGGCCGATGGAGGTAGTGACGTTGATGGCCTGCCCGGCGACGGAAGAATCGGAGCCGTCAATGAGCACCAGCACTTGCGCGCTCATTCCATGCAGCAACTTGTCCGAGTAGTCGACGGGGATCTTGATACCGACGCGGCATTTTCCGGAAACGATAGCGTCGGTGAGGTCGTGGTCGTTCTCGACGAAGCGCATGAGGTTAAAAGTATCGGAATTGCGCAGGCGGTCGAGGAGTTCGCGGCTTTCCCGGCGGCCGTCGGCGTTATAAACCACCGTGTTGATTTGGCGGATGTTGGTGTCAATGCCAAAGCCGAGCAGAAACATCTGCAGAAGCGGGATAATCAGCGAGAAAAACAAAGTTGCGAAATCGCGGCGCACGTGCAGCGCTTCCTTGTAGAAGACCGCGTTGAAGCCGCGGAAAGGGTTAAGCACGGGGGGCCTCAATCTGCGACTGGTGCCGGTAGGTGAGTTCGACGAAGACGTCTTCGAGTGAAGGCGCCAGTGGGCGGATTTCGGCGACGACGATGTTTTGTCTTAACAGGAACTCGCGCAAAAGATCGAGGTCCAGGTCGTCGTTGATGAGCGCGTGAATGGATTGACCGAAAATGGTGGCGCTGCGAATGCCCGGAAGAGTGCGAGTGATACGCAGGGCGCGGGTGACTTCGGGAGTGGTGATTTCCACGCGATAGGTGCCTTCGGGGCGGACCTCAGGAAGTTCGCGGAGTGAATCCGGAGTGCCATCGGCAATGATTTTACCGAAATAGATGTAGGCGACGTGATTGCAGCGTTCCGCCTCGTCCATGTAATGCGTGGTGACAAAAAACGTGATGCCGTGAGCGGAAAGTTCGAAGAGCAGATCCCAGAGCTGGCGGCGAGCGACAGGGTCAATTCCTGCGGTTGGCTCATCGAGGAAAATTAACTTGGGTTCGTGAAGCATGGCGCAGCCAAGGGCGAGGCGCTGCTTCCAACCGCCGGAAAGCTGCGCGGAGAGGCGATTGAGATACGGGCCCAGGCCGTTGAGTTGCACGATTTCGTCCATGCGTTTGCGGAGGCGATCCCCGGGGAGCCCATAGATTCGGCCGTAAAACGTGAGATTTTCCCTGACCGTCAAATCGGAATATAAGCTGAAGTTCTGGGACATGTAGCCGATGTTTTCGCGGACGCTTTCCGGGTCTTTGCGGACGTCAATGCCCAGGACAGAAGCTTCGCCACCGGAAAGAGGCAGAAGGCCCGTGAGCATTTTGATGACGGTGGTTTTCCCGCTGCCGTTCGGCCCGAGAAATCCGAAAATTTCTCCTTTTTGCACGCGGAAACTCACGTCGTTCACGGCCGTGAAATGGCCGAAGCGGCGCACGAGATTTTGCGCATCAATGGCGAGTTGGGTCGAGTCGTTCATTCATTTTCAACTGCCGGGAGCGAGAGTCACGTCGGCGGCCATGCCCGCGCGAACGCGGTGCGACGGATCGTCGATGCGCACCTTCACGCCGAAAACCTGATGGACCCGCTCTTCGACGGTCTGGACGTTGCGCGGCAAGAATTCCGCCTGCTGATTGATTTGTTCAACGGCGCCATCGAAGGTCTGCTTGGGAAACGAATCCACGCGAATCTGCGCTTTTTGTCCCAGATGCACGCGGCCGATCTGCGTTTCGGGGATGTAGATACGGACGTAAATCTGATCGCTTTCGAGGAGCGTGGCGATGGGAGTGTTGGGGGCGATCAGGTCGCCCGGGCGCACGTCGAGAACTTCGATGGAGGCATTGGCGGGAGCGATCACCTGGCGTTCGCGATAGAGAGCTTCCTGGTAAGCAAGGGCGGCATTTGCATTCTGAATGTCTTCGACGCGGTTGCCTTTTTCGTATTTCTCCAATGTGGCTTTTGTCTGGAGGTAGTGCGCTTCGGCTGAAGCGATCTCCTCGGGACGGTAGCCTCGGCGCAGTTCGTCGAGTTTGTGCTGGAGGTTGGCTTGAACGGCCACCGCCATTTTCCAGTTAGCTTCGGCAGTGTCGCGCTGTTGTTTCGAGACAAGGTCTTTCTGCGCGAGGGCGTCGTAGCGCTGGAAATCGAGATGGGTGCGGATTTCGTCGGCGTTGGCGCGTTCCACATCGGCCTGCGCCGCGGCAATGTCTTCCTTGCGGTAGCCGTTCAAGCGCTGCTCGTATTCGGCTTTGGCCTGCTCAGCGGAGGCGTGGGCTTCGGCAATTTCCTCGGGGCGGTAACCGCGCTGTGCCTTCAGAGCGTTGGCGCGGGCCTCTTCGAGGGCTGCGGCCAGTTCCTTGTCGTCAAAGGTAATCAGAATCTGGCCGGCTTTGACGGAATCGCCTTCGCGAACCAGAACTTTTTCGATGCGTCCGCTGATTTTGGAACCGACGCGAATGTCGTGAGCCTCTACGGTGCCGGAGCCGTGGAGAGTGTTGTCGCGACGGAGCATGCCGGAGGTGTAAACGGCCAGGACGACAAGGGCGGCGACAATAAGAACCGGAATCAGAGATTTGCGTTTCATAGGGTCAGACCCCATTGGAGCCAAGCGGCAGCTGAATCGGCGTTCACAGATGGCGAAGGCGCCGTGCGCGGGGCGAGTCCGGTCCAGAGCACTTCAAACGATCGCTCCATGCGCTGCAGCAGGGTGGCATCGCCGTAAAGCGACCAAATCAGGAGCGTTCCGAAAATGGTCTGACGGAAAACGTGGGCGAGCTCTTCCGGCGGCACGTCGTCGCGGATTTCTCCACGTTCCTGACCCATGCGGATCATCTCCGTGTGAATGGCAGTAACACGCCGTTGCAGGTCGAGCATCGGCTCGCGAACGGCGGTGTTGGCCAGGAAGGCCTGCAGCAGGATGCGAATGATGGAGGGATTGCGCATGGGCTCCTGGGTCATGCGCGGGCCAAGCGAACGCAAAAAATCGGGAACAGGCACATTGTTCTTCCGCATTTCGTCAAAGGCGGATTGCAGTTTGGCGAGTTGCATTTCGCCGAAGGCGAGGAGGATGTGTTCTTTGCTGGGGAAGTAATTGAAGAAGGTTCCCTTGCCGAGATCGGCGGCGTTGGTGATGTCTTCGACGGTGGTTTCGGCGAAGCCCTTGCGCGCGAAAAGTTCGAGAGCAGCACGGAAGAGGTGCTCGCGACGCTCGGCAGAGCGGCGTTCGCGGCGGCTTGGGGGTTCGGGAAAAGCAATGGGAGGCATAAAATGACCTGTGGACATACATGACTATAGGTCATATTTCAAAAGAAAACAAGAAAAAAGGCCGCCTGCTGCCAGAGCGGCTGGTCTTCTCGTAACTAGTTATCGGGAAATGGCTTAAAGGCTAGATCTCCTTACCTGACGAGAGGTTTTTGGGCGATTTCTTATTCAGGTAAGAGATCATCTTTTGTGCGGATGCCGGAACAGGAACGACCCCTTTGAAGATTATATCTTGCGGAGGGACGCTCTTCTTGTACAGATCCGTGTTAGCGCCGTTATCCGGGCGAACAGTGGAGCCGGCGAGGGAAATGCCGACGAACAGTCCACGGGCACGGGAATAAGACAGGATTTCCGCGCGGAGAGTCACATCTGTGGATGCTTCGGCATTGCGGCCTTTGGGTCCAGCCGCGGCAGAGGCGTCCCCGCCAAGTTTCACTTTCGAGCTCAAAATGGCATTTGCCCCCCGCGCATTCATCACCAGCAGGACGAAGTCCGTGGCCTGACCGCCGATTTGCAGGCCAAAGCTGCCGCCTTCCAGCGCCATCATCGTGGGCGCGCTCCAGGGGCCGTTGAAATGCTCGCCGCTGCGGCAAGTCATGGCACCGCGGCCATAACTGCCGCCACCGATGAAAGCAGCCTTGAGAACCGAGGGATAAACGATGATGCAATCGGCCTTGTCGATGAGGTCCTGGGGAATGTTATCGGGGATGTCCATAATCTCCTGGATGACGGTGCCGCAGTTTTCCAAGCGGTCCTCCACTTTCTTTTCATCGGCCAGCAATGCCGGGCAGAGCAGCGACAGCGTCAGGAGAAACGAAGCGAGCTTTTTCATGCGAATCCACCTTTTCAGATTAGTGCCGACGACCGAGTAGATAAAACCAAATCGCCGGGGGGAAGTTGCGGGGCTTGGCTGGAGGAAATGCGCCCTGCATTTGCTTCCCGGAGCTGAGTAAGAAGAAGCGCTCACAGACTTTCGACTATACTTTCAGTCCATGGGAATTGCCAAGAGTCGAATTGCGATCCGTCTTCCGTGGCAAGCAACCTCAGCCTATGTATGGATGCTTGTTTTGTTGGTCGTGCTGTATGGAGCGCAGGCGCAGGAGAAGGGTTTTCAGGAGAAGAGCGGGCAGGAAGCCGCACGATTCGCAGTCCGGGCGGAGGCGTTGCTGGCCGGCGAGCCCGTGGATAAGGGCGAGTGGGGCTTGCTGGTGGCGGACGCCGAAAGCGGAGCAACGCTGTATGAAAAGAACGCGGACAAGTATTTTCTGCCGGCCTCGAACATGAAATTGCTGACCACCGCGCTGGCGCTGGATACCTTGGGCCCGGACTACCGGTTTCGCACGACGCTGGAAACGAACGGGACGATAGGGGCAGACGGAAAGCTGACCGGAGACCTGATCCTGGTGGGGCGCGGCGATCCGAATCTTTCGAACCGGAAATTTCCGTATGAGACGAAGGAGGAGTTCGACGGGCCGCCGGAGAAGGCGTTGGCCGAAATGGCGGACGCACTTGTGGCGCGCGGCGTAAAAGAGATAACCGGCGACGTCGTCGGGGATGATAGCTACTTTCCGAGGGAGCGCTATCCAGATGGCTGGGAAATAGATGACATGGTGTGGGAGTACGGCGCGGCGATTTCGGCGATGGTGGTGAATGACAACACGGTGACGCTGACTTTGACACCGGGACAAAAAGCCAGAGATGACGTGGCGACGACGATTGAGCCACCCACCAAGGAGTTCGCCGTCATTTGCGAGGTTAAGACGGTTGGCGCGAAGGAGAAAGAGGATCTCAGGCTGACACGTGATCCCGGGGGCGATACGGTTAGGGTGAGCGGAGTGATGCCAGCCAAGAGCGATCCGCGCAAGCTGGTCTTAGCGATCCAGCAGCCGGCATTGCAGGCAGCGAACATGCTGGCACAGGTACTGAAAGACCGAGGGATCAAAATTGATGGAAATGCGCGCGCGATGCATGATCCCGAACCTTTTCTTACTCAGGTCATGACACGCGTGGAATTGGCCGAGCACACGTCGATACCGTTGAAAGATTCGATCAAGCTGGTGAACAAAATCAGCCAGAACTTGCACACGGAAGTGCTGCTGCGGACGGTGGCGAGGCAGCAAGGAAGATGGGAAACGCCGGAGGATTTGCAGAAGTTTCCGGCGGCGTTTTACGCGAAAGCGGGAATCCGTGAGGGGGACGTGATTCAGACGGACGGTTCGGGATTGTCGCGGCACGATCTGGTGACGCCGCGGGCGCTCGTGGCGCTGCTCGAATACGCCCAGAAACAGGCGTGGTTTCCAGCGTATCTGGCGTCATTGCCGGTGGCGGGAGAAGACGGCACATTGAACGAGCGCATGAAATTGGCACCGCTCGCGGGGAAGATTCAGGCGAAGACGGGTTCGGTGACGCATGTGAGGGCGTTGTCCGGCTACGCGGAGACGCCGGGAGGAAGGAAACTGATTTTTTCGTTCCTGAGCAACAATCAGGGGGGGAAGAATCATGAAGTGCACGAGGCCATCGATGGGTTGTGTCTGGCGATGGTGGAAGAGTTTGATGAAAAAAAGGAAGTAATGAAGTAACGAGGTAATGAAGTAAAGAAAAAGCTGAGAAGAAGATGAAGACGGAGAAGATTATTACGGTGTTTGGGAGCTCGCGGCCGCGGGAAGGGGACGCGGAATACGAGGAAGCGCGGGAATTGGGGAAGCGGCTGGCGCGGCGCGGGCTGGCGGTGTGCACGGGCGGGTACGGCGGGGTGATGGAAGGCGTCTCGCGCGGGGCGAAGGACGAAGGCGGAACGACATACGGCGTGACCGCGGAGTTTTTCGAGCGTGCGGCCAACGAATGGGTCGATTCGGAAGTGCGGGTAAAGACATGGGAAGAGCGGCTGTTCGAGCTAATCCGGCTGGCCGATGGATACGCGGTGTGCAAGGGAGGAACGGGGACGCTGGTGGAGTTGGCCGTGGTTTGGGAGATGCTGAATAAGTCCGTAATCTCCGGAAAACCCATCGCCGTGGTGGGAGACTTCTGGCAACCGATTCTGGAGCGCGTGCGGGAAGTGGAGCAGGGGCCGAACTCATCTACGCAAGGAAGGGTGTGGGGCGAGGCGAACGGGAACCTGGTGCACGGCGCGGCTTCGGTTGCGGAGGCGGCGGAGTATTTGGCGTCGCGGCTGGGGATTGATGGCGAAATTTAACCGGGGATTCAACACAGAGGCCACAGAGGAAGAGCACAGAGGACACTGAGAAGAAGGCAGAGAAAAGATGTCACGGCGGGCGGAAGGCGTACTGGAGTTTGACAAGCTGCGGGAGTTGCTGCGGTTGCGGACGACGTGTGCGCCGGGGCGGCGGGCGGTTGACGCGCTGGAGGTAAGCACGAATCGCGAACGGCTGGAGCGCGCGTTTGCCTTGATCCGCGAGGCGCGGGAATGGTTGCGGTTGGGACGCGAGTTGGGATTTGGTGCGCTTGCGGATCCCGCGTTGTGGATGGAGCGGCTGGAAGCGCCGGGGACGGTGCTCGAGGCCAAAGAGTTTTTGGACGCGGGATCGCTGCTTGAGACCGCGGGCTGGCTGAAGCAGCAGTTTCGCGAAGACCAGGATAAATTCCCGTTGTTGGCTGCGCGCTGCGCGGCGCTGAGTGATTTTCGTGATTTGCAAGCGGCGATCCGGCGATGCGTCTTGCCCAACGGAGAGATCAGCGACGATGCTTCCAGCGCGTTGCGGCGGATTCGCGCGAGTATCCAGCAGACGCGCGATGCGATTCAGAAGGCGCTGCGGCAGATTCTGCGCTCGCGGCAAGCGGAGAGCGGCGAGGATTACGTCACGCTGCGCAACGAGCGGTTTGTGATTCCCGTGCGTGCGGAGCATCGGCGGAGCGTGCCCGGGGTGGTACACGGAGCAAGCGGCACGGGCCAGACGGTGTTCGTCGAGCCGTTTGAGACGGTGGAGACGAACAATCAGCTTGTGCAATTGGCCGAGGATGAGGCTGCGGAGATTTTCCGCATCTTGAAGGAACTTACCGACCGGCTGCGCGCCATGGCCGGGCCATTGCAGCTTGCGGCAGAGACGATCGCGGAACTCGACAGCATTTTTGCGCGGGGGCGCTTTGCGCGGGATTTTGACGCGTGCATGCCGGAGTTCGCCGGAGCGGCGGAGTTGCGGCTGGACGCTGCGCGGCACCCGGTGCTCGAAGACAAATTGCGGCGGGAGAATCGCGCGATTGTGCCGATGTCGCTGGCGCTGGGCGGCGAAGAGCGGTTGCTGGTGATCAGCGGGCCAAATACGGGCGGAAAAACCGTGGCACTGAAGACGACAGGGATCGCGGCGCTTTCGGCACAGGCGGGAATTCCGGTGGCGGCGCAGCGGGCAGTGCTGCCGCTGTTCGATCGCGTGCTTGTGGATATCGGCGATGAGCAGTCAATTGCCGCAGACCTTTCCACGTTTTCCGCGCACATGCTGAATTTGAAGGCGATGCTGGCGGAGGCCACGCCACACTCGCTGGTGCTGGTGGATGAAATGGGCACGGGCACGGCTCCGGAAGAAGGCGCGGCGCTGGCCGTGGCGCTGCTGGAAGAGTTTCGCAAGAGGAATTGCATCGCGCTGGCGACGACGCACCATGACCGGCTGAAGACGTATGCTTCGAAAACGCCGGGCATCGTGAATGCGGCGGTCGAGTTTGATGAAGTGAACCTGCGGCCGACGTACCGGTTAATGGTGGGCGTGCCCGGCGGGTCGAGCGGGATCGCGATCGCGCAGCGGCTGGGACTGGCGAAGGAGATTATCGAACACGCGCGTTCGCTGCTGACGCCGGAGGCGCAGGAGGCGGCGGATTTAATCGCGTACCTGCACCGCAGCAGGGATGAGCTGGACCGGTTGCAGAAGCAGATGGCCGAAGGGCAGCGGGAACTCGAGGAAGAACGGCGGAAACTGCGCTCGGATTGGGTGGAGCGGCAGAAGCAGCGGATTGCGGAACTGGAAAAGCAGTTTGGGGACATGCAGAGGCGGTTTGAGGAGAATGTGGCGGCGGTGGTGGCCGCGGTGAAGGACCGTGAACTGCGCGCGCAAATGGAAAAGACGTCGCGGCAGAAGATGCACGATGCGCGGGGCGAGGCGAAGGAAGAGTTGAACGCCGCGGTGGTGCAGACGATTTCGGAATCGCAGCAGGATTTGGGGATTCGGCCGGAGAGCCTGGAGAAGGTGAACCGGGAAAGTCTGCAGGTGGGGGTGAAGATACGCGTGCGGGGATTCAGCAAGCCGGTGATTTTGCGGCGCGTAGATGGGGCGACGGCGGAAATTGAGGCCGGGCCCTTGCGGATGAAGGTGGCGGTTGAGGAGATTACGGGAGTGGAGGGGGAGGCAAAGGGAAAAGTCGCCGTTGCGCCGGGGAAGCGGGAAAATATAACGGTGAGCGCGCAATCGAGCGAAGGGGGAGCGACAGGGGAGATCAACGTGATTGGCTTGACAGTGGAGCAGGCCAGCGAGAAGGTGGACAAGTTCCTGGACGAAGCCGCGCTTGCGCACGTGATGCGCGTGCGGATCATTCACGGCCACGGTACCGGCGCCCTGCGCAAGGGTCTGGGAAACTTTCTAAGAACGCATCCCCTGGTTGAGCATGCGGAGTTTGAATCCGAGGAACATGGCGGCAAGGCGATCACCATAGTCGATCTCAAAATTTGAAGCGATGGCGGAAGCGGGATCATTTGCGGAGAAAGTAAAGAACCAGGCGGACATTGTGCGCGTGGTGGGCGAATACGTGCGCCTGAAGAAGAGCGGGCAGAACTTTACGGGACTGTGCCCGTTTCATGGAGAGAAGACGCCGTCGTTCGCAGTGCATCCGGTGAAGCAGATTTTTCATTGTTTCGGGTGCGGGAAGGGCGGGGACATTTTCAGTTTCGTGATGGAAATGGAGATGTGCCCGTTTCCGGAGGCGGTGAAGATTGTCGCGGAGAAGTGCGGGATTCCGATACCGCGGCCAAAAGAGCGGACGCCGGAAGAGCGCAAAGAAAATCAGCAACGCGCCGCGCTGATTGAGATTCACCAGGAAGCACAGGCGTTTTTCGTGCGGCAACTGGAATCCACGGCCGAGGGGCGAGCGGCGCGGGCGTATCTGGAAGACCGTGGGCTGAACGCGGAGACGATTGCACGATTCGGGATTGGTTATGCGCCGAGCGGTGGCGACGCGCTGCTGCGGCATCTCAAGCCGAAATACGCGGAAAAGCTGCTGGTGGAATCGGGACTGATTTCGCGGGATCAGTCCGGCGCGCGGCTGTTTGACCGTTTCCGCAAGCGCATCACGTTTCCGATCGCCAACGAATCGGGGAAGATTGTGGCGTTCGGCTGCCGGGCGCTGGGCGATGAATTGCCGAAGTACCTGAATTCACCGGAAACGCCGGTCTATTCCAAGAGCAACGTGCTCTATCACATGGATCGCGCGAAAGAGACCATCCGGCGGCAGGATTTCGCGATTCTGGTGGAAGGCTACATGGATGCGATTGCCGTGGCGTGCGCAGGAATCGCGAACGTGGTGGCGAGTTGCGGAACAAGCCTGGCGGAGCCGCAAATCAAGCTGCTGGGACGGTTCACGAAGCGGGTGATTGTAAACTACGACCCGGATGTGGCGGGGCAGGCAGCGACGGAGCGTTCGCTGACGCTGCTATTGGAAAACGATTTTGAGGTGAAGGTGCTGGCCTTGCCACCGATTGGCGACAAGAAGGCCGATCCGGACCTGTTCATTCATGAAAAAGGCGCCGAGGCGTACATCAAGGCGCTGAAGGAATCCCCGGCCTACGTGGATTACTTGATCGGCCGAGCGCGGCAGATGGATTTGACGACCGGGGAAGGTAAGCAACGCGCGCTGAATTTCCTGATGCCCTACGTGCAGAAAATCCCCAACCAGTTGCTGCGCTCGGAATGGGCCACGCGCATCGCGCAGCAATTGCGGATTGACGAGCCGGTGTTGCGCGCGGCGCTGAACAAGTCCGCTGCGGAACGGCGGAGCGAAGTGAAGGTGGCGCCGCAACTGGTCGGCAAGCCGGCGAAGCAGATTGAGCGGCGACTAATCCGGATGCTGGCGGAGGCGGAGGGATTCAGGCGGGAGCTGGCGCAGCGGCTGCAGCAGGGACGGTTGTACGAGGGATTAGAAACCGAGAAAATCTTTGCGGCACTGATCGTTGCTGGAATGTCCGACGAACCCATGCCGGCTACCGAGATTGGCGCGCATTTGGAGGGACGTGACCGGCGGGTGTTTTTCGAAATTTTATTTGAAGATGTGCAGGAGCCGACCTGGGAAGAGGCGGAAAGTTGTTTGGAAGCCTTGCGCCGCAAGCAAATCGAACAAGAGCTTGCCAAGCTGCAGCGCACCATCGAAGCGAATCCCAGTGGCGCCGGCCTGCGGGAATTGTTGGAACGGAAGCAGGAGTTGATGAAGCAGTTAGCGGCGGCGAGCTAGCGGCGGCCTGGGAAGAGCAGGCCGGACAAACCCGGCCCACTACATAGGAGCCTGCCTCACCGATGAAGTTGTGGATGATTCAGGCCGAAGCAGCCGCGCGAACCTCGAGAGCTGGGCTAAAGCCTTTGTTCTGTGGGAATTTGCGGCTGGAGGACGGGCGGGAGGTGCTCCACGATTTGCGGGAGAAATCCACAAACTAAAACATTGACGTGGCGCGACTTACGTGTGTAACGTAGAAGGGTTGCGCGGATAACGGATTTGTGTCTCTCGGCATCTATTCTTAGAGTCGGGGGTACACAGGGACGTACCCGCGATGGCGCGGCAGGCGGGCAAGCGCGCAGCGAGAGCAAATACGCAGCAGGCGCATAGGGCTTCACCGAAAAAATTGAGAGTTTTCTGGAGGATTCGCTCCCTCCCATCGCCCATCACGGGCTTTCTCTCTGCATTTGGTGTGGACAGTGCGCGCAACTATGTGGGAGTTCGCGCGGATTCCGAGAGACACGCTTACTGAGCGGGAGGAACGCAGTGGCAGCAACGGGTTTAGAAGAAAAATATGATGCGGTACGCCAGCTTATTGCCATCGGCAAAGAGCGCGGCTATCTGCTGTATGACGAAGTAAACGATTCGCTCCCCGCGGAAGTGCATTCTTCCGAAGAGATCGACGACTTACTCACGACATTTGAACGCAACGGCATCGAGATTTACGAAGATGCGGCATCCGCCAAGGCGGCGCGTGCGGTGGAGGTGTCCGCCGACCACGGCGACCACGAAACGGCCAAAGAAGAAGGGCACGAAGTGGAAGGCGGCGACCTGGACCTGACGCCGGGCTCGCTGGAAAAGACCAACGATCCGGTGCGCATGTACCTGCGGGAAATGGGCACCGTGCCGCTGCTGACGCGCGAGGGCGAAGTCACGATCGCGAAACGCATCGAGCGGGGACAGCTTGTGGTAATGAAGGCGATCACGCGGTCGCCGATCGTCATCAAGGAACTCATCGCCGTGGGCGACGACCTGCGCAAGGGCGCGCGGTCGATCAAGGAAATTGTCCAATTCGACGACGAAGAGCTGACTGAAGAGAAGATCGCCAACAAGACGAAGCAGACGCTGAAGCACATCGACAAGATTGCGAAGCTTTACGAACTGGCGCTGAAGCAGGCCGTGAAGCTGGACAAGACGCCGAAGGCCAAGAAGAAGCAGTGGGTGCGCGCGAAGTGGGAAGTGGCGCGGACACGTATCGCCATTTCGCTGGAAATCCGCGGCATCGACTTCAACCCGTTTGAGAAGAAGCGGCTGGTGGACAAGATGCGCGGCACGGTGGAGCGCCTGCAGTCGCTGGAGCGCGAGGCGGGCCGGCTGGAGCGGCGGGCGGACGTTTCCAAGGGCGAGAACGCGGCGGAGGCGCGGCGGGAACTGCGCACGCGGCGTTCGGAGCTGAAGGATATCGAAGAGGCCAGCGAAGTGGGGCTGCTGGAATTGAAGCGCACGCTGACGATCATTCATCGCGGCGAGGCGGAAGCCGAGCAGGCGAAGAAAGAGCTGATCGAAGCCAACCTGCGCCTGGTGGTTTCCATCGCGAAGAAGTACACGAACCGCGGCTTGCAGTTCCTGGATTTGATTCAGGAAGGCAATATCGGCTTGATGAAGGCGGTGGACAAGTTCGAGTGGCGGCGCGGGTACAAGTTCTCCACGTATGCGACGTGGTGGATCCGCCAGGCGATCACGCGCGCGATTGCCGACCAGGCGCGCACCATCCGTATTCCGGTGCACATGATCGAAACGATCAACAAACTGGTGCGTACCAGCCGCCAGTTGGTGCAGGAACTCGGCCGCGAGCCTACCAGCGAAGAGATCGCCAAGCGCATGGATATTCCGGTATCCAAGGTGCGCAAGATCCTGAAGATCGCGCAGGAGCCGATTTCGCTGGAGACGCCGATCGGGGAAGAGGAAGATTCGCATCTGGGCGACTTCATCGAAGACAAGGCTGTGGTGTCGCCTTCGGATGCGGTGATCAACCTGAACCTGAAGGAACAGACTTCTTCGGTGCTGAAGACGCTGACGCCCCGCGAAGAGAAAGTCATCAAGATGCGGTTTGGCCTGGATGATGGCAGCGAGCACACGCTGGAGGAAGTCGGGCAGTCGTTTGCGGTTACCCGCGAACGCATCCGGCAAATCGAAGCGAAGGCACTGCGCAAGTTGCGGCACCCGTCGCGTTCGCGGAAGCTGCGCGCGTTTTTGGAAGGTCCGTCGCGGGATTACCTATAGAAAAAATAGGAAGCAGTAATCAGAGATCAGTAATCAGAAAGAGAGAACGCCCCGGTTAGAGCCGGGGGGCTTTCTATTCCCCGCGAAATTCAGCGATTACTTCAATTTTCTCTACGATATTGTCGTTAAATCTGTGGAGGTCTTCCGCAGGTATCCAGTATTCCTGATGAATCGAGCTGCCGACAGTGTGAACTTTGTAGGCTTGGAGGAAGGAGGATCTGACTTGGAATCGCGTGACATAACCAGAGCCTGAATCTGAATTCTTTGAGTTCCAATCGCGGGCAATCTGCGTTGCGTATTCCTGGTTCAAGACCGGATAGAAAATCGGTTAACCTGGCAGGCGGGGTGGGAATTCCTTGAAGCCACTTTGGCGAATCAGTGCCATTTCTTCAAGACCTACTGGCCGGTAAAGCGTAATGGTTTGGGCTACGCTGTTAGGCGGGGAGTTCGACATACGCGGAGTAAGACTGCGGCTCGGGAACTGGCTGACCTTCCTCGCGCAAACCGTCCAGATGAAAGGCGATGGCTTCCTTCATATTCCTTTCCACCTCTTCGCGAGAGTGACCGGTGGAAACACACCCCGGCAGGTCCGGCGAATAGGCGGAAAAACCGGCAGGTGTGGTTTCGATAACGATCAGGTATTTTTTCATGGCTTTAGTCCCGCCTGCTTCAAGACGCTGTTCAAGGTGCCTGGCGCGAGATCATCTCCGGGTTACCGGGAAGAGTAACCAACCCGGGCTTGACCGGATGCTTATATTGTCGGTGACTACCGCGGGTTCGCATAAGATACCAACCGTCCTGCTCTAGCTTTC
>Ga0335082_10001135_pt1 | contig 28343 bp, 23 predicted proteins | sample Lox_Sample_41_FD_206718 | JGI IMG/M metagenome (GOLD analysis project Ga0335082, IMG submission 206718) | Soil microbial communities from Loxahatchee National Wildlife Refuge, Florida, United States - Lox_Sample_4.1 | ecosystem: Environmental > Terrestrial > Soil > Wetlands | place: USA... | reverse complement strand
TCGACGATCATTATCCGAGAAGATGCCGTGTTTCCCACTGCGGGCTGATATCCGTTGTTTTCACCGCTCCGGCGATGCTTCGTGTCACGGTTTTTCGATGGCCTGTCTATAATTGTGGTCATTCAGCTCACCCATCTGTCCAGACTCCGGTACTGAATGGTCTCGGAGATATATCCCGCATTTTCCGACAGTGCGACTTTTTTTGATTATAAGAAGGGAAAGAAATCAAATGTTCACATGGGAACTATCATTCTTTCCCGCATATTATTTATTCGGCATTTTCTATGGAAATCTTTAGGTAATAAGTGGCTGGTTCAGCTAGATATCAGCGGATTAATAGAGCATTTTACGGCAGATACTAACGGTTACTGAACGAAGTATTACGTCTCGTGTGGAATGTCAACTTTAACATCTTCAGAATGTAATTCCCGTTAATACTGGAGGAGTTATCCAGCAGAATTTTACTCTGGGGCTCGTAACCCTAAGGACTACCTTGGGGTTTTCCATTTTATACAGATACCACATTTACCCTCGTAGCATGTACACCGTCACATCAAGTCTGATTCAGAACGGAATGGACATATTTATGACGGAACATTTCATTGGTATGCTTCTTTCTTGAAGTGATGATCTTCTCACTTTCGAAGTTGGGAGATGCCATCACTCCGTACCTGCCCTTCTAGCACGGTGCGTCATAAAACTTCTTCCCTTTGTGCGTCAATCTGAGCGAAGCGAAGAATCCCGGCTTTTCAAAGGCATGACACCCTACACTTTGTTCAAGGAGACAGCTGCTAAGTTTAAAAAGCATGGTTCGCACTACATTAGCGGGCATTGTGGAAATACCGGTTCAGGTCGAACAGTCCGCCCCGCACAGGCTCATCTTCCTGAAACCGTTTTTGGAACCAGTCATAGGTGTCCCAGAACCGCTCGTCCGCCCTGTTCACGCCGTACCGAGCCAGCCGCTCCCGGTCCTTCGGGCTCTTCTCAAAATGCGCAAGGAGATCGATAAAATCGGGCAGGTCCTTCTCATGGATATCAAAAAAGTAGTTTGGGTAGGAACCGATCATGCCCTTGATAAAATCGGCATCGTCCTTTGACGCATCAAGAGCACCATCCTCGCCGAATAGATAGGTGACATTGTCATGCCAACGATTGATCACTATGGAGAATGCGATATCCTGTCCCCTTTCACGACGGACCCTCACATAGGCAAGATTGGCATTATGATCATTGACCAATGAGAAGAAAGGGGTGCCGGGCTTGGATATGGCGCGAAACGCCTGCAAATAGTCCGCATAGGTCTCATATCTTTCCGGCACACGTGGATAGGCTTCACCTGCATGCATATAGTTCACCGGATCGAAGGAGATGGCTGTCTGGGGCAGAATGTTTTCATTCACGATACGTTCGACAAACTCCCGCTTCGGGTCCTGGGTCACAAAGGCTATTCCGGAAGGCATCATGGAAGGGTAATAATGGACGTTCTTGAGATCGACGTTCTTGTACCAGGACTGCATGATGTCCTGGCGCATTGACTGGGGCAGGAAATCCAGGAAGTAGCTCTCTCCCTCGACGCGAAGCCCGTCCATGTAAAGCCGGATGGCCAACTGATGTCCGGCGGTGCCGTACACATCGAAGCCGGCAACGAGCGCATAATAGATGCGTTCGAAGAGGGGATAGTCGATCACCCACATTGTTTTCGGGAGATTTCCCAGCACCCCTTTATGCACGGACGCGCTGTCAAAATGGCGATATATGGTCAGGACTGGAGCGTCGGATGCATTGTTACCCTTCCAGATATAATCATACCCGAGGCCGGAATAGTTATGAGACATGTAATAGTCCTGCCGGACCTTGTAGAATTCCACTTCTGCCTTGCGATGCTCATCGGTCAGCGCCGAAAAGAGACGCAGGTCGCTTCCCTTCTCTATGGGCATGCGCAGCTTGTCGCTGTACAATTTCAAAAAGCCCGGATACTGCACGCTGAGGTCGTGGCCGGGATCCAGGAACAGGACCCAGAAATGGTCATCGATCACATTGAGTGCGATCTGACCCTTGCAGACCGGTCCGTGAATGAAGGTCATGATCATATAGTGCGCGTTGTCCAAGAGGAATTGGTAGCGAGAGCGCGGCGGTATCTGTTCAAATGCCACAAAGGGATTAGCGCTCAGCTTCGTCTCATACCCTACCGGATGGGGGGGCTGTAACCACTCGGGCTGGATGAAGAGCTCGTTCAGACGCTGCAGCTTGGCGTCATCGAGGACGAACACCATGTGGGTCTTGTTGACAATGGTGGAGTGGATCTTCCGGAAACGATAGGAGACCCGTTCGACACCGGGGTCATCATAGGGCCGCACGGTCGCTACAATGTCGATGGGTTGACCCGGAGGGGTCTTCGAGCGGACCAGCTCATAATATTCATTGGTCGGCGTACCGAACTTGATATGGGCCAGGAAGAGATGCTCGTAGAGGTAGCGCGCGGTCATCCCATGCTTGGCATCGTCCTGGTTCAGGAATGTTTCCCATTGCTTGATGGCCGCTGCATCGATCGCTTTGGGGGCCGTAAGCTCCGCCTGCTGGCTGGAGTTAGGCCCTTTCGCTCCTTGGACAAGCCAGCCGGCAATGATCTCGAATTCCTCTTGCTTGAGCGGAGGGAAACCGTAGGGCATGCCTCGGTTCGGATGTTTTTTCAGATACCCTCCAAGCTCCTTCTGGTCCTCGGAGCAGGTCAGTTCATCCGTTTCCGGCCGGTACTCTCCAACGCTCTTCGGGTTCTTCAACTTGTGGGAGAGCAGCTGAACCATGATCGAATCATTCAGCCCGTTCGAAGCCGAGCTGTTGGTGACACTGAAGAAATCCTTCTTGCGCCATTCTTTGGTCGTTTGAGCGTCGATAAAGAGACGCGTGGGGTCCATGGCGCTCAGTCGCGAGGCATTATAGATAGCCTTTTTCGTCGCTCCTCGGTCCACACCCTCGAATTCGCTCAACTTGAGCTGACAGGGGGAATTGTAACAGGAATGGCAGACCACGCAGCGCTTGTCGAGAAGCGGCTTAACCTCAGCAAGGTAATCGATCGTCCGTGTCGGGATTTTGACCACCACCGGCGGAAGTGCTTTCGTAGCGCATCCGGCAACAAGTACGAACAGGGACAGGACAAAAATCAAAGTGCATCGCCTCATCTATTCGCTCTCCTTCAGATAATAGGGTAAGAAATTATTGCCTTATTTGGCCGCGGTCCTTCCCCTCGGGCGAAACATTCATGTAAGCCATTCTCAGATCCTGGCCTTCGATGGTTAGTGGGAGAAGTTCTACCCGATAGGGATAGTCATAATTTTCCATCGTTATCGACAATGGTTTAAGCTCCTCAGCCTTGACAACCGCGGAGGGTAGGAGCAGCATGACGGGTAAATACGATTATCTTCATTGTTGCGCCTTTGCAATTCTTACGCATAACGTTCCTCCCGTCGTCTCGAATCGAAAACGCCTCGTAACAAACAGCTTTGAAACCGCGATCTCTGCCCGAACATGATTTTTTCTTCTCGACTTGGATAAATCTTCATTTCATATCTCGAACTTTGTCCTGATGACGTTTGCCTTTCGTTCGCCTGCCAGACGCATGCTTCCCAGCGCTCCCTTTTTCACCTGTGGTATGCGCTGCACTTCTCGTGGCAAGCCGTCTTGTTGTTTGTAATGCCCGGCCTATGCCGAGCAGGGCAATAAGCGCGCACACCCATCCGATCCAATCACCCAACACAGCATAGACCGTGCGTCCCCGCATCAGCGGTATTCTGCCGGCGAGGGATGCTTTCGTCCACTGGGCAGTGCGGTGATCGATCCGTCCAGCCGGGTCCACGATGGCTGATATGCCGGTATTAGTGGACCGGACGAGAGCACGCCGGTGTTCAATTGACCGGAAGCTCGCGAGAACCAGGTGCTCCATGGGTTCAACCGAGTTGCCGTACCAGGAATCGTTTGTCAGGTTGAACATCGCATCGGGAATCTGGTGGTGCCGTCCTCCCGCCATCAGCATGCGGACATGTCCCGGGAAAATATCCTCATAGCAGATGTTCACGGACAGGGCGTGGCCGTTCAGATAGAGTGGTTCGACATTCTCCCCTCTCCAGAAACGGCCTGAATAAGGTGACCAAGAGTAAAACTGAGGGAAGGTGTCGCCAAAAGGAATGTACTCGCCAAAGGGGACAAGCACCATCTTGTCATAGCTTCCGAGGATGCGACCCGTCCCGTCCACGAGAACAGCGCTGTTGTAAATGCGCCGCTCGCCTTGCTCTACCGTCTGGAGGACAGTGCCGAAGAGCAGAGGGGTGTGCAGATCTCCCAGCAGGCCGGGTGGCACTAGTCCCTCGCGAGACATGAGATTCACTCCCAGTACGCTCTCCGGCCAGACGATGACGTCGAGCGGCTGATCCGCGACGAGTTCCCTTGACATTTCCTGGTGTTCACGGAGAAAAAGGGCCTGATCAACGTACTTGTCACCTGCTCCGCGGTTTGTCTGGACCACGCCGACTGCCAGCAACTCGGCTGAGGATGCGCTCCTATCCACCATGTTGATTCGAACGGCGCCGTAGACCAGCACCGCTGATGCAACGACTGCAAACGCGAAAGCCGGCTGCCCCGGATGCTTCGTTTTGCTGCGAATCCGCTCGATTACCTCATGGATTGTGGAGTTCGCGTATACGACCAGGAAGGTGACGCCCAGAATGCCCGTTAAATCCGCGATCTGTGTCACCAAGAGAAGCTTATACTGGCTTGCGCCAAGATAGTTCGGGAACAGTTGGGGCCAGAATTTTTCAGCCGCGGTCCATATGACCGGTGAGACCCATGCCGCACTCCAGCCCGAATCTCGGCAAATCAACCGGGTAGCCCAGGCCCAGATCGCGAAGACCATACCGTTCGCGGCGGCCAGAAGCAGCAGAACCAGCGCCGCAAGCGGCCATGCCAGGTCAGCAAACTGCTGGAGCATCGTGGCAATCCAGTAAAACCCGCCGCCGTGCCCCACGATGCCTGCTACCCACCCGATGAGGAACGCACGGCCCGGCGTCTGTCCGCTGATTGCCCAGAGTATTGGCACCAGGCATATCCACTCGAGATAGAAATGGTCGAAGCCGACATAGCCTAGGAACGCAAGCACTCCTCCTGCAACAGCGGCGATCCAGGGTAGCAGCGAATGCGCCGGGGCCGAGTCTTGTTTCATCGCATCTCTATATTTCATATTCATATTTTATCCGATTTTTATAAAGCCGTAATCATGCAGGAGGAAGGGACGATTTGTCGGCAGCATTGCCTTCTGCTGGTTTAATCCTACACATAAACACGCGCAGGAGGGTCGCGGTTCGCAACTACCCGCTCGACGGCGTGGTTGGAATCATTGTGTCAGGTTTCGATTTAATCTGCCGACCGATAACTTAGGGATCTTGTTCCCTACTGTGCTTTATTTTGATAACATTAGAGATCTTTCGACCTGTACTGTAGACACGTTACCGCGTCTCAGTAAAGCAATCTCAGAAACAATGTTCCCCTGTGTTCTCATCCTTATCCAGACGGCGAACATCCCTATTAGGGACAATTTCCAATCCTCTTCCCCTTCACCTTCATTGTCATAGGCTTTCCATTGCTCGCATCGGGCTGCATGGTCATGACGGACTCGTAGGAGTCCCCCGAGAACACGGTTTCGCCGCTGAACATGCCGGCATTCTTGCCAGTGCATTTCATCTTCCAACTCACCTTGTTGCCGGACTTCTTAAAATCGGTCACGGTACAGTTCTTATCACGGCTGATCACATTCTTCTGGTCTTTGACGTCTTCCTTCGTATAGCAGTGTTTGACAGTAGTCGGGGGCATCTCCATTGGCATGCCCGGTATCTCCATTTTGGATGTGATCTCCCACATTCCCTCCCGGATGCCGTCGGCAGCCGGAATCGTAGTAGTCAGGAGAACCAAAACGAGAACTGCAATAATATGTTTCATTTTCATAATTACTTCCCTCCTTTTGTTTGTGATAAATGATGTGTAAACAATTCTCAATGTGTAAGGTGACTGTCCTGTTAGGCTTGTTGCCACTGTAGCGTGCCTTTTGTTAGTCCCCCTTCCTTTAAAGAATTATGTAGATCTCATCAATGCCGATGAAGCGTCGGTGTTTACAACAATCGCAACGAAAATCACTCCGAGATGAATTATATACGCAATGGACACTACTGGGAATAAACCATAGAATCAGCTAAGGTATCTGCCCCCGTTGACATTAATCGTCTGGCCGGTAATGTAGCCGTTGCGAACAAGCAGGAGAGCTACAGCGGAGATCTCCTCTGCAGTTCCAAAACGGCCAACCGGTATGAGATCGGGTTTTAGTTGCGGAAGGCCAGCGGCCATTTCCGTGCTGACCGGGCCCGGAGCTATAGCATTGACTGTAATGCCTTCCTTCGCAAGGTAAGCAGCATAATAATGCGTCAAGCCCAGAATGCCAGCTTTCGACGCAGCGTAATGAGGACCGACAACTCCTCCCATCTGAGCTGCGGCCGAAGAGAGGCTTATTATCCGTCCCCACTTAAGGGCACGCATGCCGGGAAGTACTGCCTGAATCATGAGAAAGGCCGATGTGAGATTCACGGCAATTGTATCGTTCCAGTCTTTCTCAGTTATATCATCCATCGAATGCGTCACGCCGATGCCAGCATTGTTCACAAGAATGGATGGCGAGCCGAGTTCATTTTTTACTCTACCGACCATGCGTTCGACATCTGCAGAAACTGAGACGTCTGCTTTGACGGCCACGGCAAGACGACCTGACTTCCTGACCTGCGTAGCTACATCCTCCGCTTCGTTATCACGGCTTCGGTAGTTAATCGCAATATTTACACCTGCGCCAGCAAGTGCAAGAGCGATAGCCCGTCCGATTCCACGGCTCGCTCCTGTTATGATAGCTATCTTACCAATAAGATCGTTCATGGAATAACTCCTCTTTGGAATGGAACCCGTTGGTTGAATGCAAGGGAGAAATATTGTCGGACTCAGATCGTTACTTGCAGGACATTCTGCCGTCTCTCGCATCACAACTTCAGAAAAAATGTTGAAAGTTCCTTAAGATGCAACTGTCGCGGGCTACAGGATGTAACCGATCTTAATCGCGCAGGTTTTTACTGGCCGATACTTCCATCTCTAAGCAACTTGGAGAACCGCGAGTCTACTGAGAGGTCTTTCAGGACCTCCTTTCGCAAATTCCTGAACGTCGTCTTCGGCCAAGCCTTAAGGTAAAAGTTAACGAGCCACTTCGGGATCCACCCTTTCGGATCGCAAAGGAACTCCGCATCGACCCTAGTCCTTTTATCGTTATCGATAGAACTCAGGATAAAGGTCGTGTCGATCAGTTCGCCACGAATGTAGTCGGTATGCGGAGCAGAGGGATCGTCTGATGGCTGATAATGGAAAACCATTTCCTTCTTGGACAGATTGAAGCTCATTTTGCTTATCGATACAAAATCACGATCCTTGATGAGGAATGGCATTCCAATATGGTCGTACTCAATGAAATTGCACTTGTCTCCCCAACGGATGATCCTGGAGTCGATGAGGCCCGCTACCCATTTCCGCCGTCTGCCGGTATCAAAGATGACTGTCGCTACTGAGGGCAACGGTGCGTCAACGACGCCGATACCCCGAAACGCAACCAGCCCGCTGCCTTTTACTTCCTTCCTGAAAATCTGAATCCCATCATTCGTGTTGTCAATAGATTGCCATTCAGACGCATGGCTTAGGTGTGGTAGGAGTGCAAAAAGTGCTACACACAACCCTGCCATCCATCCAAAGCGACAGCAAGAATAGCTCCGAGATAATTCTTTAGGCGCTCTCCATTTTAAATGATTGGGGTCACTCATTTTAATGCATTTTGGTCTATCCTTTATTTTGAATAGATTTTGTTCCGTGTAAAGCAATTTATTAGCGAATCTGTTGGGAAGAGTATCTCAGAATGAATATTTTCAGTCAAGTTTTTTTGGCGCCTTCTGTTCGATTGCCGAGGGGGCCAGCCATAAGAAGAACCCCGCGAGCACGGAACTCATCGCGCCGTCACAGCTCACATACCTGGTAATCGGGTTAATCGATAAAAAAGGCGCCTTTGCGGGCGCCTTTTTTTTGTTAAACTTGAAGCAAACAATGGGCATTGGCCTGTGGATGAATGCGTCCCTCTTGCCGGACACCCCTCGCCGGGGGCAGTGTGGAGGTGTCCTTTTGCGGTTTCAAAGTACCGCGGGCGTAAGCACGTGGGTATCTACTCCGACTCCTGTCCAAAAGAGCGTTTACAATAAGATCCAGTTTGAGCAGTATGGTCGGTGTGAGCAACAGTTAAACCAACGACCGTCATTCATCACATCCGCACTATTCTCACCCGGAGCCATATTGCAAATTGGCTTAATGTCTGAGTCATTGAACATACTGGGAGCTTATCAACGAGTTCCCTTTTAAAGTTTTATCGTCATTACTGCAGTTATAATCAATTAAGTTCTTTTCTCCTCAGGAATCCAATTCCCGCAAGACCAGCAGCGATGAGAAGGAAGGTGGAGGGCTCGGGGACAGCAGTCGGTGGATCTGAAGCGATACCTTCAAACGCAGGATTATACGAATTATGAAAAAAGTCGACTCCGTCATAAGTTCCAAGATGTGCATAAGCAAACCAATTAACCGAGGTCGGGGCAACTATATCCGCAATATCAAGTACACTAAATCCGCTTAAAGTTTGGCCAGCAGAAATTTGATTTGCTTGGTCCAAACTCCCATTTAGCCAAACGTTATTATAAGTAATGTTAGAGCCACCTTCATTATGGTTATTCCATGACTTCCATCCGTAAGGATTCCAACCAGTTGGCGTTCCAGTAATGGCACGCGTTGGGAACTCCACGCCAAAAAGATATATGTAATTTGATCCGCCCAGATTATTTGTTACACTAAAATCCAGGGTCCAATTATTTGGTGAACCATTTACTCTGTATGACACAATCGGCATAGCAAATGAAGTGGACTTTAGAATCGATGTGACAATGAACACGAACAGCATCAAAGTTCGAAGCATCCGTACAGCTCTTTGCTGTAACATAACATTTCTCCTAAATCATAAATTAGCGAAATAGACAATAAAAAATATCAATAGGATATTTTATTGGGGAACAACCATCCGGAACGAGAAACTATGAAACAGTAAGTAATAATAAAGTAATAGATATTTTAAAGATATCAGGCGATAAACGCAAAGTAAAGATTAATTTCAGGGTATTTTTAGGGTATGTCTACAAATTACGGAATGGTATTTTTCGTGTAAATCCATGCTGAATCGATGAGGTGGGAGCACTATGATGAAATAAATATCAAAAAAACGTTAAATACTTGTTTTAATGTTAATTTACAAGCCAAGGTGGGTAATAGCTTGCAAAGTGTCTCCAAAGAAAATCTCTTATGACAGTGCTTCGGCTTATTAGTTTCGAATATAGATCAGAGTGCGAGACTGCATAGTACACTTAAGTACACCTGCAAACGCGCACTCTTGTATAATCCTGATAACTTACAAATACTGGTTGAAACATACGCGACGTCACGCTTCAGCTGTGAGCTTTTAGCGTATCGGCTTCTTAGGTCGCCCCTCGCGATCCAGTCTTCGGTTGAACTGGCTCTGGCTAGGTATAGTAGTATCTACCAAGCTCATACGCTGCAAAGCGGTCGGCGTGGAACGACACGTTATACTTCTTCTTGGGATGTATCTCGGCTATTCTTTGTGTCATAATATATATAGTATGTATATTGAAAAAGGAGCGAATCAGGAAGAATTGGAATTATATTAAGCAATGCCCCGAAGGCTGGGCGAAGGTGGTTCCGCCACCTTAGACTCCGCCCAAGAAAGAGGAGTAACAAAGCCATGAGAATGCGTGAACGAGGAATCGGGATAGTGCTGTTGCTCTTTGTGCTAAGCGGATGCGCTACGGTGCCGACAGGGCCCAGCGTGATGGTATTGCCCCCGGCCGGCAAACCGTTCGAGCAGTTCCAGGCCGAGGACACAAAGTGCAGGCAATGGGCAGGACAGCAGAGTGGTCTTGCATCCTATAATTACGAGAATGAGGCACAGCGAGCGTATGACATTGCATATCAGCAGTGCATGTACGCCTATGGAAATATCATTCCCGGGATGAGGTATACTCGTCCCGTCCAGCAGATGCCACTACCGCCGAATTTAGAATCCGCCCCGCAGGAATATCCAACACCATCAACACCATCAACACCATCAACGGCGCCGTAATGACCGGTGTGGTCCGACCAGATCAAGGACAGTTCCGCCCTGAACCAGATTGTGTACAGTGTATCACTGTTTGGGGTGGGTTATTTTAAGTGGGCTCTTTAACGCTTTGTTTCCAGAATGGACGGCATATCAACGCTCGCAACTTTCACTCGAAACAGAGTATTGGCCCGATTTATGTATGTTGCACTCTCTACCTACAAGCTTGCACAGGACGATTTGTCAACAGGCATGCAGTCTCTTGGTTGTAGCATACGCATGAACATTTAAGATCACCTGTCCGCAACACGTAACAGCGGATCGGGTGCAGTGATTTGTTAGAGGGTTTTTTTGCCTTTATGCTTTTATTTGTTTTTTTAACAACAAACTTTTTAAATATCTGTTATTTGTCAATATCTTATTTCATGCCTCCATGCCCTAATTCCGTCTCAAGTTATTGTTTCTTGCCAATTAGAAAATAAAGCACCATGCCAACAACAGGCAAAACTAGTATCAGGATAATCCATAATACCTTTTTTCCTGTTGCCATTGAACTTTTTAGAACATCAATAATGGCAATAATGTCTAAGACCAAAACGACAAGCCCTAGTAATGTTGTCATAGATCCTCCTTTGACTAACAAGTGATGAGTCGTTTTTTCTATTTTAACACAACTTCATACGGTGAGCTACTTATTACAGTCAATCGGGCTGAGCGACCCATCCTTTACCCAATAGGTCGCGTTTCCGTCGGGAAATTTTATTTTTAACATCTTCCATTCAACTGATCGTTCCAGAACCTGGACTTTGACGCCCTCTTTGAGTTTTACAACGGTCCCGGCCTTCAGGAGATCGGTCAGCTTTGCCTGATTGTCCGCGGTCGCGGCAAGGACATCATTCAATTCTTGCGGAGTCACTGCAGCAAGACCACCTTCCTTCGTAAAATAGAAGTCATCGACCTGACAGGCATAAACTGCTGAAAGCAGGGAAAGGACCAACCACATAGTGCATGTCGCTGTGCAAACAACCATCATCGTCTTCTTGCTCATCGTAGCCCCCGTAATGATACGACCCGTCTATTTCAGGAAGTCTCCGAAAATATACTTCCCGTGCTCCAGCACTTGCTGAAGTTGATACATTTCTCCCGTGCTTGAGGCAGGGTTTTTCTCCCGCCACTTCTCCAGATGTTCCTTGGAGCAGAAGAAGTTCATGAACGGGCAAAAGGTCTTCGCCGTGCATCCGCAGTGGTTCCCGCTGCTGACGAATTCAACCACGCCTTCCGGAGCGCACGAGGCGATCTTGCCGTCCTTCGCTTCAATCTTCATTTCCTCTTCGCACTCGGGGCAGCGTGATCGGATGACGATGTTCTCCCCGAGCATGAAATGAATGCCCAGGGCGTCTGTTGCGCAGAGCGCATATATCTCATGCCCATCCGGGAACGCAACTTTATGACGGGTCTGCTTTGCGGAAAAAGGATAGGCAGATATGATCTCTCCGCCTTCCACCGTCAGGATGTCCGCCTTATGCAGTCTTTCGATGAACCTGCGAATCGATTCAAGTGACGGCAGCTTCATTGCCTCGACTATCGCTTGCTCGGCCGGAGGCTTGCCGGTCTTGGCGAACTCTTTCAGAATATATTTCCGCGTCTCGTTTTCCGATTGACTAAGGTTAGCTTCAGTCAGTCTCCCCCTTACCGTTGCTCCGATCTGATCCATGAGACTCCTCATTGGGATCTTGCCGATAGCAAGCGCATCCCCCATCCCGCTGTTCGGCTCCTTCATAGCCGTGCGCAGCGCATCCACTGACGGCACATTCGCGAGTCTGCCCGACTCGTCCCTGAACATCCTTCAGGAAAATCCGGTGGTGCCGGATGGCTGCAATTCCTTACCGTTTATAAATACGGACGGCGATCCGCTCAGCTTTAATTCAGCCGCCTTTTCATCGCTGATCCGGTGAACGCCGACTTCCGCTTGAATCCCTTCAGCCTCCAGAGCGCGGTAGACATTCTCCTTTAACGCTCCCTCGGAACCACATCCCTGCGAGATATAACAATCAATCTTCACGATTTCCCCCTTGAGGCGTCCTATGGATGAAATACTCAATATCAGCCCTATTATAAACCATGGAGTATAGTCCAGAGTCAAGTATTTTCATTGTGATGGTTTTAACTCTTTTAGTCGTTGAAATAGACCCCACATCACCGCGGATTTACGAGAGTAATCTTCTCGCGTTCCAAGAGGCAATCATATTCCTTAAACTCTTATGAGTTCTTAGGACTGAACCCGAATGTTTTCTCTATCCATTCCCAATAAATTCTATTTCTGCTCACTTCCTCGCTCCCGTAGAGAAAAAGGAGTTTCTTAGTTAGACTCTTTGCCTCGTCGTTATTTCTCGTTAATAACGAAAGATATATTCTGTAATAATACCTCTTCCATTTCTGTTGAATGCTATCAGCAGTACAGGCTTTTTTATTAAATTCAGCTGCGCGTTAATGGTCTTTATCAGTTTCTGATAAGGAAATGATAACAGCACCATTACGGCTTTCCTCTACGAAGGGCATCTCGCGGACCAGTAAAAGTATATTGAAACCTCTCATATCTGGCATGCTGCAGGGATGGATTTGCAGATGGTCGAACTTTGCGGCATGGGGCAGATTTGCACGGCTTCTGGGGTGTACCCCAAGGTCGACTGTCCAGCTTTATTGCCGCGATAAACCTTTACGGGAACAAAATCCCCCCTCCCCTTGTCTAATGATGTAAGCCCTGACAAAACGGGACAACCGATGAGAAAGGAGAAAGACCATGAAACGCACCATATTCGCAGTACTCGCAGTCATCATCACAGCAATTGGGGCAGCGCCCGCATATCCATCCGGCAGGCCGGTACTTCCCGGAGAGGTCGGCATCGAGGTGGTTTCGGACGGGGGAACAATATATCAAGCCATCCCCCACAAGGACTTCTGGACAGGCAGCACGCACGTGAGCAAACGGTATCTCGAGGCGCGCAAAGGAGAGAACTACGGGATTGTCATAACGAACCGAACGCCGGAACGAGTGGGCGTGGTCATAGCTGTGGACGGCAGGAACATCATCACCGGCAAGCGCTCCGATCTTGGAAACGCCGAGTCCATGTACATCGTGAACGCTTATGAGGAGGCCCGTTACGACGGGTGGCGGACCAGCCAGGATGAGGTGCACCGTTTCTATTTCACTGACGCGGCAGATTCGTACAGCGTCAGGACTTTCGCTGACTCGTCGGCAATGGGCGTCATCGCCATGGCGGTCTTTCGTGAGAAGGAACAACCGAGGCCGCTCCAGGAGGAGAAACGGGAAGGTCAGTCGGCACCTGCGGCCCCGTCTGGGGGTCCAGCGCCGAAGAGCGCTGACCGGGCATTGGCCAAAGAGAGCTCTGGCACCGGTTTTGGCGATAGCCGATACTCTCCGGTCGTGACCGTGCAGTTTGAGCCGGAGCGAAACCCGATCCAGAAGACACTCGTCAAATATGAATGGCGTGAGGCTTTATGTAGAAAAGGAATTTTACGGTGCAACCGGGAACTCGGAAACCGGCTTTGGGACGAGGATGGATATGCCCCCTATCCGTCGGGATATCCGAAAAATTAGGAGCGGATGCGAAAGACGAAAGATAAATATGGAAGGGCAGACGGAGTTGCACGCCGTCTGCCCGCTATCTTCTGTGGGTTGTGTTCTGTCCTCCGCACTCGCAAGCATCCTTGAATTTTGAATGAGATATAGTCCCGCTCTCTGCCTTTTGATATAGACATAAACCGACAGCCGATTTTTCAACCGCAGAATAATTAGCGCAGGCCGCTGAGACTGTCAAAAGATCAAGCGGGCTCATAGTCGACCGAATCCAAAATCCCCTGATTAAGGTATTTAGAAAAGCTTTATTTAATTTATTCCTGCATGTTTTACCGGGAATAATATAGTGTCTCGCGTCGACATTTTTTACATAAAACATGTATCCGGGCGTTTTAGTCAGGAACAACAACTTCAGAAAGAACGAGGCGCTGAAAGTTACTGCATAAAATTATTATTCTTCAAGATTATAATATATGAACCTTCAAAATATCCATGTCGGATACTTTTACAAGTTATATCCATAGAGAATTGGCTCTCAAAATAATCCCTCCTAATCAAATAGCTAGAAAACAGGCATTAGTTATGCACGATTTACCCTAGATAGTAAGGTCTCTCATTAACGAGCGTTTAGACATAATAAAAAATAAATTCTGCAAAGAATAGTATGTTTACATTTCTATTCATAACAACCCCCTCAAATAAGGAAAGGAGACAGGAAAATGAGATATGCGATACTGTTAATAGGCTTATTTGTCTGCAATGCTGTCTCCACAGATGCATTTGAAAAAGTAGATTATAAATGCGTCGCGGACTGCACTGCGAAAGGTTTTACATATAGTTATTGCTATTCAAGTTGTTTATATGATGACAATCCTCATCAGCAACAACAGCTGGTCTCAGAACAAAAGAAGCACCAGAAATCTCAAAAATCCCAAATAGACTATAAATGCTTAAATGATTGCAAAGCAAGAGGTTACATGGACCAGTTTTGCAAGCAACAATGTTCTTACTGATGTCTTTTCAGTCGCTTCTCATACCAACGCGCAAATATCAAGATTTTCTCGACCCCTCTTGAAACGATCGAAGGCACGACTTCCTTCTTGTGATCGACGAACCTCTAATCTCCTAGCATCCGGGCCAGAATCGCAAAAAGCCAGCCTTTCTCACCGTATTGTTCGCCCTCTTTCGGAACGGCCAAGAAATTGAGTTCTAACGCATTCTTGATTCTTCGAGTTTTATGTTTCACTGATAAACAAGGTCCTGCCCTTCCGGAAGACAAGAATTTGGAGCGCATAGTGTCAGGGTATCCAGAAGGGATGACCTGGAAGGGAACTTCTATCTCATAATGACTGAATTTTCATCAAGTTCGACATGAAACATACAATTTCGAAGAGATGTCATCTCTTTCTATCGAGCTCCGCCAGGTTACGAATCATTCTTGACGACTTGTTGAATATCCAGCACGAACTGTTGAACATGGTCAATGAAATACTTCTTTATTTTCACCCAAGCCACGCGTTTCCCCAAATACGCCGGGTCAGGATCTGCATCCGCATCCTGAAAAAAGACAAGCGCCTTTCCGATCACTAGGGGATTAACTCGGTTCGCACCATATCGATTCATCATGTTTGCGGCAATCTTCGAGAAGGGAATATCCTGCAGAATCCAATAGAGATCAACATAGTCTCTTTTTGCTCCCCTCTGCATCATTGCCATAAGCTTCATAGATGCAATATCAACAAGTCCGGCGATTTGTATTCCCTGAAGCGTAGATGTGGCTTCTAAGAAAGCATAGGGATAGTGAAAAAATGAGACCTTTACTCCCTCTGCCGATAATGTAAGCGTCCCTGGCTCTTCCTGGAGAACCAAGGTTTCCAAATCCAACCCATTGATGGCTTGATGCAGGCTGTCTGGTCTAAAAGAACGCATAGTGAAGAAATCAAAATCCGCAGACAGCCGATGGCCAAGATGCAGGGCAACCGCTGTGCCTCCGGCCAGTACAAAACCTTTCGCAGTGGCAAGCGGAACAATCACTTTCAACACCTTGCGTGCGGCCGGCGTGAGACATTTAAGATGCATATCCCCTCTCAAACCAAACTTTCCAAAATTGCTTTGATCGCTCTGACAACCTGCGGCTGGTAAGGCTGACCTCAATTAACAATGCAGTCGGATATTGCTTCTGCGCCCACCAAAACGCATTGAGATCGCCTATATCTAGGATCCGCTCGATAATAAATCGACTGTGCCGTCGCACATTCAGTGTTTTGGGATCAACATCCCAAAAAAACTTAAACAATCGCAATGGCACTGATTTATCTTTTTCGATCTCTGCAATTTGAGCGATTACGTCCGGATCATTTACAGGGCCCAGATACCTTTGGACCACCTTTTCGCCGTTCCGATATGCCGTGTATGCGTACTTCCGTCCGCCTATTTTCTTTATAGAAATACTCATATCGCTTTTATTATACAACTTTGTTGTATATTTTACAACAAAAGAATAAAGGTCGCCATAGCCTACAACTTCTAGTCCAGCGCTACGTTATAAAACGTTTAGAGTGTTAACAGGTTCCGGCTGAAAGGGGCCATGTCGGGGATGAGTATTTGCTGTGAACTTCAGAAGAAGTCTTTCTTTAAATAATATATCATAAGATACATAGTACAAAAAGAACTGAGAAGATAACACCAAAACCAATAAAAAAAGGCTACATCCGTCGATGAAACCCCTTGAGTTGATTTATAGGGGGGGGCCTGACCTTCGGGCTTTATGCCCCACGTGCTTTCGTCTACGCGGAGGCTTAGCAGGCAGTTAAAAAACTGACCTTACCCCTAAAAACCGCTAATCGGGGGCACCATAACTCCAATGCGAGGTCCCCTCGGCTTGAGGATAAGGATTCCAGAGCCCGGGCTGGCCCGTAAGAATCGCCGATGGACTTCTGTCCGTATAAGATCCGATCGGCTTCCAAGGATTACTGACGATATCGCCTTCGAAAGGATCGTATCCGTTGTGTCGAATCGCTGCTGAAAGAACCGGCGGATTTCCATGGACGGCAAGTTTGGACGCGGTGCTTGGCCAGGTCTCAAATTCTCCAAACGTATAAAGGAGCGCGCTTACTCCATTGACCCTTTTATATAAGCGAACATAGCTGCGGGCATGTCCCTGGTAATCGTCCCCGGAATACTCAACGGAAAGGTGATACATCGTGTCTGTCTTGGGATCCACCCGCACCGCGGGACCTAATCCTTCCGGATTCATGGTCCCCCCTTCGGTTTCTTCTTCAGACCATTGGTCTGGACTGACCACACTATATGACCAAGCAGCGACTCCCACTGCCGATGCCCCACCGGCCCAATACCATTGGTTCCTCGGCATAACTGGCGTAAACCATGACAGGTTGCCTTTAGTATCGTCAATAACCCACCAATCTGGATTGTCCGGAGGACGCACATTAGAATTATTGTCTCGACGGGATCGATAAAGATAAAGGATTTCCCCGTTATTTGTGAGATGGGCCGCGAGATCGTTCTCCATGAAAATCTGCGAGGCCGTCCAGTTATGGTGTTCAAATGTACAGACAAATTTGCGTGGGAATTTGAGTGGATCTGCCGTTCGAGATGATGCTGTGAACGTTCTATCGTTACTGCTGAACATGCCTCCTGAGTTCTGGGTCACAATCCTGAAGTGATACATTGTCCCGCTGGAAAGACCCGAGATCTTCACCGAAATTGCATGTGTCCCAACGGCAGCATACGTTGTTTTCTTGGTAGCATTGCCATAGGACATGGTAGTCCCGTATTCAAACCAGACAGCGGTAGTATAGCCTGAGGAGTTGCTGAAATATCCACGTAAAGTGGCCGTCGTATCCGTTATGGATGTCGTATCAATTGCCGCCGGGTATGTATACCCAGGGGGCGCTATTAATGTCACAGTCACAGTATACGTGGCTATTGATCCATCGGCAGCCGTTACTGTGTAAGCTATGGCGTTGGTAAAATCATTCGAGACCCGCCCACTGGTCTGAATGGTTGAGCCAACCTTCACGCTTGCACCCGTCGTTGCAAATGTGGCAACCAATGTGGTTACGTTCGTCCCATAAGGTACAGTCACCGATATTGTCTTCGCATTTTCATTGATGACACCTATCGCTACCGGGCTTGTGAATGAAAAAGCGGTGATAGCTTTCCTGGAAGATGCGGGCGAAGGTTTATCGGGTACACCCCCTTCGCCGCTACCGGATGATAATACGGTGACGAAATATAGCAGGAGCGAAAGAACGGCACAAGTTCTCAAGAATCTTATCATCATGCTCCCTACAATCGTGTTGTGGATAATCATCTCAATTTAAGCGCATGATTGTAAAAAAGTAAAGTAACTTAAATGGTATCTTGAGATTGTGCAGTCCCGAATCCCAGGGGCGCGCGGTTTTTTGTCGCGTCCCGCTTATGAATCAGGCCAGGCTCTTTAGTAATACTGCTCAGGATCGATTTCAATCACTTATGACCTAGCCCCAGTTATTGTACAGCTGAAGAGTTGTATTTAGCGTTGCCATACGTCCGACCCTATGGGTTGTACAGTTTTTCTGGGTAAAGTCACCCACAGGGACTCAATCTAATAGAATGGGGTTGCAGCTGATGCCGTAGCCTTTGATACGTTTGGTAGCGGGGCCGGAATTGAACCGACGACCTTCGGGTTATCTGCCCTGCGTTCTTTCGTCTATTCGAGTATTTGGGAAATAGCTTAAAAAAATGACCACATCCCGGAAAAACGTACAACTCTGGGAGTCGGGCATATGGTACAAAGCAGGAGTTCCTCAACTGTCACGGTTTCTTCCGAATCGAGTTTATTTATATGTTACCACCTGTCTGTGCTTATTTACTGCCCTTGGAGAGTTTTCAAAACTGCCTTGAGCAGCGAAGCGCTATGCCCTAACTGGACATAAGCCTCTTCTTTGGTCATATCCCTGTTTTCTGCCTTGATTTTGAATCCAAGCTGGCGTGATATATTCGCTATCCTTGCTATCTCCCTGGCCAGGTCCTCCTCGAAATTATCCTTGTTCAATTTGATCTCATACATGTTCTTTTCGATCTCTTTGATCTTATCCAGGATGTCCTCATCCACGATGCCATCATTTGCCAAGTGGTGCGTTTGATTGAAATGGTCGTAAGGAAGGTTGTGAAGCGGCTGGGAAAGGTCCCCGATATAGTGGACAGCGAAGGCCATGGGGTATTCAGCGTACTTGCCGGAGGTTTTCTTTGTCTGATAATCCCTGAGCGAAGCGATTATTGCACCATATAGATGGCCCTCATCATCGGAAGGACTATTGTACATCTTGGCTTGGACTAGAACCAGCGTGTCTGTGACCGGGACATTCTCGTAATTGTTGTAATAGTGATTTTTCTCTTCTATCGCCCCTGCTTTTGTCTTTGTTATATCAGCGCCGGCGGCGTTGAACCAGTATTGATAGCCCGCAGCCTTGGCTATGGCAATATGCGTCTTATCGTGCCACGCATAACCGGTCGAACTGAGTAGTACTAAGACGATCAGTAATAAAGCATTTAATGGTTTTTTCATTATCTCAAGTACTCTTACAAACATGCATTTTGCATCAGGTTGAAACTCCGTCAAATTCTGCTCGAAACATAATGTCAGATATACAGGTTCTTTTACAAAAATCGATGTCAAATTTTATTTACGCCGTTAGGGAATGCGAACGGTATTAAAGAAGGTGATCACGACTCGATTTGAATGATTACAAAGAAGAAGATGTCCTCGATGCCTTTCTTATCATAATAGAGCAGAAAGTCATTTGTGATCAGATCTGTGCCTGAAAAAAAATCACTGGCCGATATATCCGGCCAGTGATAGTTATGGAACATGTGTCTCTTCGGCCGCGTCAGCGAAGTTATAAGCCGAAGGAAACAGCGCCTCACACGTTCTCACCGACCGACCCTGCAGAAACTGTCGTCGTGGCAATCCATGTACCTTAGGGCGCCGTTTTCGCCGGTCATGTACAGCGAAATCCTGTTTTTTACCAATACTTCGCCAGGCAAAACCGAGTATTAATATCCTACTAGTACAATGTTGCCGCCATCGGCGTACGTCCCTGCGGCGTTCGCGCCGCTACCGAAGCTATACGTGCCGGTTCCTTGGATACCTCCCGCAGCATATACGGAACCGCTTGATGCCACGGACACGCCGTTGAAGAATGAGTTATTACTTCCTGCCGTCACGGTTTGAGCCCACGACGCGACGCCAGTGCTATCGTATTTCACCAGGACAGTGTTAAAACCATTGTACGCTCCTGTGGCGGTCACGCTGTTGCCGAAGTTATAGCTGCCTGTCCCAGTAATATATCCCGCTGCGTACACCGAGCCGTCCGATGACACGGAGACGCCATTTGAAATTGATGAATCGCCTCCCGCCTCGGCTACGGTTTGAGCCCACTGCGCCACGCCTGAACTGTTGTATTTCACCAATACCATGTTAATGCCATCAGTGGCTGTTCCTGCGACGGGTAAGCTGCTGCCCCCGAAGTTATAGGTGCCAGTCCCTTGAGTCCCTTGGATATATCCCGCTGCGTATACTGAACCGTCTGATGCCACGGCGGAGACACTCGTGAAAAATGAGTCGCCAGGCCCTACCGTCACGGTTTGAGCCCACTGCGCCAGACCGGCGCTGCTGTATTTCACCAGTACAATGTTGCCATCACTATACACCCCTATGGCGGTCACGCTGTTGCCGAAGTTAAAGGTGGTGCCAGTTCCGGCAATATACCCCGCGGCACACACCGAGCCGTCCGATGCCACGGATACGCCATTGAATGATGACTCGCCAGCGGTCCCCGCTGTAATCGTTGCAGTTTGAGCCCACTGCGCCGCGCCGGAGCTGTTGTATTTCACCAGTACTAAGTTATAGCCATTGGTCGGCCCTGCTGCGGACACGCCGTTGCCGAACGTATAGGTGCCGGTCCCATGGATATTTCCCACGGCATATACCGAGCCGTCAGATGCCACGGCTACGCTGCCGAATGACGACACATCGCTTCCCGCCACTGTTTGAGTCCACAGCGCTGCGCCGGAGCTGTTGTATTTCACCAGTACAGCGTTACTCCCAGTATATCCCGCGGCGTACACCGAGCCGTCTGACGCCACGGCTGCTCCGCTATATGATGACGAATCGATTCCCGCCACCGATTGAGCCCACTGCGCCGTGCCGGAGCTGCTGTATTTCACAAGCGTAGCGTTACTAACACTGTTCGTCCCTGAGGAGCTCACGCTACCGAAGGTAAAGGTGCCGTCTTGGGTATTTCCCGCGGCATACACCGAACCGTCTGATGATGCCACGGCCACGCCTTCGAAGTCTGAGCCACTTGTAGTGCTACTTCCCGCAGACACGGTTTGAGCCCAAAGCGGAGGGAGCACACCGGCTGTAACGAACGCCGTTGCCTCGGACGATGGTGCGCTTTCGATTTCATAGGGAATGGTCCCGGTGGCCGCTGTCACCACAAAATAGTAGTTACTGGTGGGGCCTGTTGAAATATCAGCGGGGCTAGTCACATTCTGGATGCTCCTGTACCCTGGCAGTTGGGTCGACGTTGGCGTGACCCCCGTCGACATCGCCATGTAAATATTGTACGACGTCGCACCCGTCACGGGACTCCAGGTGATCAGGGCAGATCCATTTTCTGCCGTAGCCGTAACCCCTGTCGGCGCGGCAGGGGGCGTCGTCGTGAATATACTCATATTCGAGAGAGCGGAGATAACGGTCGAATCCACGGTCGCTCCACAAACGTTAGCGGTAGTCGTATTAGTCATGAATGTGGTGATTGCGCTTGCCAGATTCGTCAATGCAGGCCCTTCGATCTGGGATAATGGTATAGTGCCGGTTCCGGGTGGTGACAAGGGCACAGAAATGGTTGCCTTGCTGGCTAACCCATCGAATTGTCCATCAGACGACACATCTTGAACAAGGGCTTCAATGAGGTCAGGCGTGCCAACTCCATTATTATATGCCAATTGCGATATTCCAGCGAGAATCGCGCTTACATCCGCGTTTGGCTGAGCATAGCCTGTCATGCAGCTGGCCGTAGTCAAGCTGACTAAATCTGTACTTAAAATAGATGACGTAAGTGCAAAATAATTTTGAATCAACGTGTTCGCGTTATCCGCCGCAGTCGCCACCGGGGTTCCCTGAGCGGCTAAGGTCAATGCTACGTCAGCTGCCATAGTGGTCAAAGGATTAATCTGGGCATTCACATTTCCAGATGCATTTGACACGATCGCCGATAAAATCATGCTTGAGTACGGAGCAATGTTCAGATCAATCGTACTTCCTGTCGCCGTATCGATATAGGTTCCTCCCTGGCTGGTTAAATAGACAGGCCCGGAGTAAGCCCCCAGATTAAGGGTATAGTTTCCAGATGTGTCAGTCGTAACTGGTGTCCCAATTTGCGCCCCCTGAGTTCCGTTAGCATTCACTTGATAGGCAGTTACAGTGGCTCCCGCGATGAACCCATCGACGACATGCCCGGTTATAACAGTTGCAGAAGAATTTCCACCACCACCTCCGCCGCCACTACTACAAGAAAGAAGAGTGAGACTGAGCAAGGCACCAATTATTACAAATGCTTGTTTTTTAAACGCTTTCAATTCGGAACTCTCCTTTTAGCAAATAATCTTTTTTTAGAATAAGCCAATCTTAAAATTTCTCTGACTTCGATTATAAAAAAAAGGATTGCCGGACAGTCATCATGCTACTTCAATTGCAGATTAAAATCCATATGAACTTACGCTTTTTGATTAATGCTTTCTTATATCATACTATAATATTATAATAAAAAATGGCCGAGCGCACTAAAAAAATTAATATTCGGCCGCTCGGTCATCTTGGCTTTATAAGATCCAACACTTTCCGCCGCCCTGTCGCAAAGTGTTTAACTTTATTAGGACCTTCAATTAACGAATACGGATAACTGATTAATTAAAATAAAGCACGGATAAAGAGAAACAACCTATAATAAATGGGTATTTTAGGAGTTTATAGAGCTGTGAACATCATGATGTCATTATATTTGTTCATGATCTATATTAGTGCTCCTTTTCCGTCTATGCATGGCTCTACTCAAGAGCAGGCCAAATAAAAGGATAACGAGCCAAGGATACTCTATGAAATAAACCACGGGAACTAACAAGATAATGGTAAATAATCTGAGTGGCGCCTTACTCTTGATACGCTGTGCAAGAAATGGTGAATATCTGTAGTAAACCTTGACAAATTCTCTTCCGATCGAATTTGTCAAGAGATATTTGTCTCTAAAACTTCTTAATGTAACAACGTGCGGATCCAAATACGAGCCAAAGGCTGCTGTAGCAATAAAACACCCCCCGCCGCTCCTTCCACCCGTCAACGCACTCGGTTGCGATGGCTGTACGCCACGATAGGCATGCCACATGTCGTCAATGAAGGTATATTGAGGAAACTCCCCCTCGAGCCAGTATTGGGTTTGGCCTTGTCGTTCCCAATCGGCACTGTAATCAAAATTGCCATTTGTTTGAGCGTAAATATCTGCAACCGCCTGGGAGTCGTCTTCGAACATCCATCGGTCGGCGTAGTCGAAGAAGGCCGTGTGATTCCAGATTTTTTCCGCTTGCATAAGATGCATCGTCAGGGCTTCACCGACCCACGAGACCGATGTACAGCAACGCCGATACGCTTCGCCCAATTGCTCCTGATGCGGCGGAGTGCCGTAGAGGGGCCAATCTGTCGGCTGAAGCTGCTCATATGGACCATATAATCCTGAGCTCACAGGGGTACCATCGTAGTGAACGCCGTAATGGCCGCCATAGACCACTTTCGCGCCTTGCCAGGCTTGCTGGTAAGTTCCTGCCGGCGGCAGCTCGTTGATGTAGACCGTCTGCATGTCTTCGCCAAACTGGTCCGGGTACAAGGTCGAAACATTCTTCATGGACTCGTTGTTCAATAAAATACCGGCAAACACGATCGGCATTTTTCTTCCGCTACGATGACCACCAAATGCCGGCCATCCATAGCCGGCTTGTACACACCCAAATAGGTCAATACCATATTGCACGAAGTAATTCGTCAGGTTTACTTTCTCTTCGGGCGCGAAGTCAAGAGAGAGCAGCAGCCCCACATAGGAATCAGCAAAGGCAATGTGCTGACCATAGCTTGGCATATATTCTGCCGGGACGTCGAAGAGAAACGGGTTTGTATCGATCCAGGGCCTCCGGAACCAACTTTCAAACTGCGATAGTGGCGGCGTGCTGGCAGGGTTGGGTGGCGCTAACGACGGCAAGAGACCTCGTTGCAGATTACTGCCATAGTACAGCATCTGATTACGGTCACAGTAGGACGGCCGGAAGGCATCGGAAGCGACCGGCGCGCCCAAAACCGTGAGGATAGACACTGTTCTCACCGGGCTGATATTCACGTCCCCCGAGCGCATTACTTCTGGAAGTGTATGGAGCTGAGACTGGGTCAGACTGATTGAAGATACGAGAGAATCTCCGGCTTTCAAAGCAATCGGGGGATAGACTCGCCAAGTGGCATTGAACCACCACGATTCATCCACACCATCATTCAACCGACTGTCAAATCCGCTCTTGTTGTCAGGTGTAGGCAAATTTAACACCGACCCGTTTTCGTACGGTGTCGATGTACCGGGAGCGGGATCGATAGCAATCACCGTAACGGGACCGACCACATAATAGTCTCCGTTGATGAATTGACCGACTGGCACAGGCTGATCAAAGGTCCAAGTGATGCCGTCTTTGGTAACACTGGTTTGTTGTTGCACGGATGCATATGCTGGGTAAGCAAACGACGCAATAATAAAAAAATAAATGGGAGCAAGATAGAGATTCAAAATTAATCTTCCCGCCCGTTTGGCAAGCCGTCGAATAAGCGCTATGATAATTCTCATGGGATAAGTTACTGCAACAGCTTGTAGAATATAGCTCATGTGTGAATCATTCAAGAGGGCCTCTCCGTTGCGGCATTACCATTCGGCAGAATCCTATGGATTGAGCGCAGTGAGGTGGTCCTTGTATGTCTGGCCGTAGGCGCCGTTCGGCGTGCCGTTATAGTCTGATATTAACGAGATTGAACCGCATGATGATCCCCAGGTATCCCACACCCACGCCAAGTAGCTGCCGCCATTATTATCAAGCCATCCCGTCAGCGTGCTGATAAATACCCCCTGGCAGTCATCCTCACCGATTTCTGTGGTCACTACCGGGACTGCGGCTAGCACCGGTCCGGTGTTGCTGTTGTAACAGCTCACATCAGCGCACATGTTGAAGTTGTAAACATGCCAGGCCGCCGCCAAGTTACCGAGCGGATCATTGGGTTTGTGCGCGAGCCAGCCTGTTAATGAATTCGAGTACTCGACCCCTCCCAGCAAGATGATGTTGGTCGCTCCGGTGCCTCGAACCGCAGTGACCAGCTCCTGCATGCCAGCCACGGTATACGTGGCACCCAGGCAAACGCCCCCGTCACGCCAGCAGGTCCAGGCCGCCGCCGTGTCCTGATTAGCGTCAGGGAATGGCTCGTTGAAGAGCTCAAAAATGACGGAACTGTTGCCTTTAAACATCTGCGCCACTTGAGTCCAGAACGCGGGGGAATGGTCTCGGTCCGGCATGGGCTGCTGCGAAACGGCCTGTGTGCTGCCGGGAGCTGACCAGTGAAGTTCAAGGATGGGAATCAGGCCCTGCTGTTTGATGGTGTTGACGTAGTCGGCGATGGCCTGCTGATAGCTGGCGCCGCCATACTGCGGCAAAACGTCGTTGATGCCCAACCAACAGTCCTCATTGAGGGGAATGCGTACAGCGTTTGCCTTCCAAGATTTGATCGCCTGGATCGACGCGGCGTCATTTGGGCCATCAAAGATGCCCCAACCCTGGATGCAAGCATACTCAGTGCCAGAACGGTTTACACCGTGAATACGGACCTCCTGACCGTTGACGTTATAAATCTTATTGCCCGCCACGTGCAAACCGTCAATATTGCTGTTGCCTGCAATCGTGTAAATGCCGGTAGCTACGGTGCTATCCGCGTAGCCCAAAGCCTGTGCGATGACCTTGACGGTAGTGGTTGCACTGACAGTGATGGGGCCGACATATAATGTAGAGGCCGCGCTCGGAGGCGTGCCATCGGTCGTATAGAAGATCGACGCTCCATTCGTTGCCGATGAAATTGTGATGGTCAAAGCGCTGGAATAGCTGTTTGGCAATGGGATGAAGGTCGGCGTCGCTGTTGTTGGCTGTGTGGTGTTACTTTCTCCTGAAGGTGTGCTACCGCTCGTACAGGAAAACATCATTGCAAGACTGAGGGATAACAAAAATATTTTAAGCCTCTTCATAAGACCCCTCCCTGCTACTATCCTCAATACGTAGAAAAGATCTTATTGCAGGCATGCTTGATTATGAACGTTTATCATCGATGAATCTGTGATTTGACTCACACCTTGACTGTTAAGGTCATACTTGTTTTTTTATTAAATTCAAAGAAGGGAAACTGCAGCAGATACGGAAGAAGGTTACATATTCATTTCTTTACTCTTGAAAGCCTATAGGTGACAAAACCATCCGGACAGGTGACGTCCACGTAATCAAGTTTCTCCCAATCCATCTTTTCTGACCACCGCATAGCAAATGCCATTGGATGAATGGCTGCGAATGCGCGACCACACATCCCCGTAGGTTCCGGCGTTCTTGCTGTCAAAATATAAGTTTCTCCTGTCCGGCATTTAGCCGAGCCTGGGCATATTCCGGACTCAGTACTAATTTTCACAGCTTCACACTTAATCATAAAGTCTGCCATTCGTTCACCCCTAATACTTATTCTCTTGATTTGGCATTATCTACGTGAAACGTGCAACAACGCTTTTATTATTGCTGGTGCAAGATACAGAAAGTGTTGTTGTGCAAAAAACTATAACATAAAATGCGTGATTCGAACAGGTATTTATGATCACATGTATTTATGATCACAAGTCGAGGCTGCAATCTTTACTGGAAGGATGCTCCGGAATGACCGGTTGATTTGCCGGATTTGGCGGAAGGTTTACTTCAGTTTTGGCAGAAGAATTTGTCGGAATCTGCACCGGGAGAAGATCGGTGTTGCCTTGGAACATATAACGAGGATGGGCGACCAGGTCCCGCGCTCTTCAGCTACTGTTGACAGCTTATATTGCCGCCGTCGGCGTCGTCACCGTGTTACTGCGGCCCGAGCATTGCTATTTCTTACGCTTATACAACGCGATTCCAAGATATTTGTTCAGCGGATGTGAACGGTCGAGAAACGGTATCGGTGGCTTGTTTTTTCTTACTCCCATGCTTCGCAATTCCTTCTGGATATCGTGGTTGCTGGGATCGTAAGATAACCCTTTATTAAACGCATCCAATGATTCCTTCCGTTTGCCAGCAGCTGAATATGCCTTGCCTAGATTATGATAAAATACTGGATAGGCCACATCTTCATCGCAATTTCCCTTTACCTTAAGCATTTCGATTGCTTTTTGGCAAGATTCAATTCCCATACGGTACTTCCTGTCAACAATGGCCAAAAGATAGCCATAATATGACAATAAAGTCGGCTCATTCGGACAATGCATCATCGCTGCCTGTAATAGCTCGAATGCCTCTCTTAGCTTACCTTTCCGTAAATACGCCTTCACCTGCCGAAAATATTCGACAGGCTTCATCTTTTTGGAAAGTGCGCTGTTGTGCATCTTGCAGGAATGTTCTGCCTGCAAAACGGCAGGATGTTCTTTCATAATCAGGGCCCTCCTTTGATGCGCTAGAGGTGTTGATAAAATTTCTATATAGCTTACTGGCTGTAGCTTACTCCATGCCTTCAGCAAATACCCCTAGCATCAAACTACACTTCGTGGTTACAATTGCAGCGGTGCTGGCAGTGCCTTCATTGACGGCTGATTATTATGCATGAACTTTTTCGGTGTTATCAAGCAGGGTCCCTGCACTGTCACCATCTACTGGCTTTGAGAACAGATATCCCTGCCACTGCTCACAGCCTAGCGATTTTATATGCCCCATCTGGGTCGCTGTTTCCACTCCCTCTGCAATAACACCGATATTCAAATCATTGGCCAGCAGAATGATCGTCCTAATGATTTTTTGGTTTTCACCATGATCGCCCATACTCTTGATAAAGGAACGGTCGATCTTGAGCCCGTCGATCGGCAGGCGATGCAGGTGGCTGAGCGACGAATACCCTGTCCCGAAATCATCGACGTAAATCTGCACCCCCAGCGCCTTCAGCCGGGTAAGAAGGGCGACCATTTTATCAGGGTTTTCAATGATAACTTCTTCCGTTATTTCAAGTTTTAGGTTCTTCGGATCCAGCCCTGTCTCCTTGAGGACCCGTTCAACGTAATCAACGAGATCGGGCTGGACCATCTGTTTGTTTGATAAGTTCGTGCTGATAAAGGAAAG
>Ga0335082_10001134_pt1 | contig 28372 bp, 25 predicted proteins | sample Lox_Sample_41_FD_206718 | JGI IMG/M metagenome (GOLD analysis project Ga0335082, IMG submission 206718) | Soil microbial communities from Loxahatchee National Wildlife Refuge, Florida, United States - Lox_Sample_4.1 | ecosystem: Environmental > Terrestrial > Soil > Wetlands | place: USA... | reverse complement strand
TATCCCGGTGAATCCGGCCGTGGCCGCCTGCCGCGCCAGCTCGGCGAGCGTGTGGCGCACGTGCTGATGTTGATGGGCGGTGTGGTTGCGGCTGGCGATCATGCGCTGCAGCAGAAACGCCAGGTCGTCGCGCCAGGTTTCGAGCGTGCGTGCCGCCTGCAGGTCGCGCCAGAGCTCGAACAACGCCTCGCAGAATTCCACCAGACGTCCGAGCAGCTCGGCGGCGGTGCCTTCCATGTCGTCGTAGGGCAGGACGCCCGCGTAGAGCACGCGCTCGTGACCGCTCATCGCGTAGCCCAGCAACAGCCGGTCGAGGCCGAAGCGCCAGGTGTTCTCGATACAGCCGGGCTGCTCCTCGGCTGCGCGGTGCGCCGCGTCGATGCCCCAGCGGGTCCCCGACTGCGCCACCCAGGTGCGCAGCAGATCGAGATCCTCTGCCGCGATGTCGAAGCGGGCGCGGACCGCGTCGATGCGCAGCAGATCGAGCACCTCGGTCGCGCTCAGACGTCCGCCCAGCGTCGCCAGCACCGCCATCAGGGCCTCGATCACTTCGTCGGTGACCCGCGGGGCCCGGTCGGAGATCCGATATGGAATGCGCGGCTGATGCTCGCCGGCGGCGCCGAAGACCGCGTCGATGAACGGGGCGTAGGTATCGATGGCCGGCGACATCACGACGACGTCACGCGGCTGCAGGCTATCGTCAGCGTCGAACCGCGCCAGCAGCTGGTCGTGCAAGACCTCGACCTCGCGCATCGGCCCGTGGCAGGCGTGGACACTGATCGAGGTATCGTCGCGGTGCAGCGCCAGGCGGGGAAACGTGTGATCGACGCCACGATGGCGCAATGCGAGCATGTCGGACTGCAGTGCAGTCAGCATGCTCGCCGTGCCGGGGTCGGCGTACAGATCGCGATCGACCTCCTCATAGTCGACGGCGGATTCCAGCTCCTCCTGAAAGTCGCGGCCGAGCCGCCCGAGCGAGGCAAGCAAAGGATGGCCTTCGACCTGCGCCTGCACGGCATCGAGGTCGGATGCGTCGATGCCCGTCGCTGCATGCTTGCGCAGCAGCTCGCGGTGCGATCGGATATCTCCCCAGTACTCGCGTGACGGGCTGAGGACAAACAGGTGCAGCTGCACCGCGGCGGGCAGTGCGGCCAGGATCTCGACGTAGAGCGGCGGTAGCGTCGAGAGTCCGAAGAGGCTGACGCGGGCCGGAAACGCATCGAGCTCCAGCGGCTCGCGCCGCGCCGCGTCGAGGAAGGCGACGGCACGTGCCGCGATATGCGTCGAGCCGTGTCGCGCCACCAGCGCCCGCCAGAGGATTGCCTGCCAGTCGTCGGAAGGGCGCGTCTCCCATTCCAGCACCATGCGTGGACGGTACACGACGTATTGATCGAACACGTCGGCAATGCGCTGCGCCAGTTGGATGCGCTTCGCGGCGTACGCCTCGCCGGCCAGGTAGGCACGCACCGGTGCGAACTGCGCGCGTTGAAGGTGGGCAGGCAAGATCTCGGCGATCGACCACAGCAGCGTCTGCGGCTCAAAGCAACTCGCCGCCTCGTTCGGCGGACCGAGACCAGCGCTGAGCACACGCTCGATGAGCCGGCGCGGAAATGGAAAGTCGGGGTTCGCCCAGATGCCGAGGCGGCGCGCCAGCTGCATCGAGACCCAGCGCTCCATGCCCTTGCCTTGGACGACGACACACTCGCGCGCCGTCGGGCCGCCGATCGGCCTTGCAACCATCTCAGCCAGTGTGTCGACCAGCGCTTCGGCGCGGTTGCTGCGGTGCACGTACATGAAAGTCGCGCTGCGGCTCAGGGCTCAGACCGGACCCGGAAAGATGCGCTCACGGCGGCGCGATGTGAAGCCGGGTTGACACCGACTACGTGTCTCCACAGGCTGACGACAAGGTGCATCTGCGCTCACGATGCAGCGGGGGGATATCATAGCGAGCGAATCGTTGTCCATGCGATCATCCGCCACACGTCACCGGCACCTGCCCACCTCGGCTTCACAGCGAGTGGCGAGCTGGATCGGCGACAACGACGGCCCGACCTGACCCTCACGAGCTGCAACATCCGGGCGCTGTTGCGTCCGTCGGGATCGCGCGCGCCGGCGTCTGCAGGCGTATCGCCCACAACAACACCCCACCGCTGACGAGCATCATGGCTGGGGCGACCAACGTCGCGCGGAACAAGCCGATGCGATCCGACAACAGTCCGATGATCGGCGGCGAGATGGCGTCGCCGAGGGCGTGGATGAAGAAGATGTTCACCGCCATGGCGGTTGCGCGGATCTCGGCGCCGACACAGCCGACGAGCACCGCGTTGAGCGGACCAGTGTTCAGAAACAGAAAGAACTCCGCCAGGGAGATGACCGGCAGAAACACCGTGATGTCGCGCGAGGCCAGCGCGAAGACGGTGATCGGCGCGCCGGCAAACATGCAGAGACCGGACAGCCACAGATACGCGTGCTTGGTGTAGCGCAGCAGGTAGTCGCCCAGGAAGCCGCCCGCCAGCGTGCCCAACAGACCCGATGCAACGGTCACCGCGCCGAACACGTCGTTGGCGCCGACCGTGGTCATGCCGTCGTAGCGTTCGAGAAACGCCGGAATCCAACCGACCAGTCCACCCAGCGCAAACGTGTAGGCGATGAAGCCAATGGTCACCAGCACGTAGGTGGAGTTCTCCCAGAGCGTGCGGTAGGTCGCGAGCACACCGGGGGGAGCGCGGCGCTCCAACGCCGCGGCGGTGTCGGAAGCACCACGTACGGGCTCGCCGATGGTGAGCGCCAGCAGCGCGAACAACAGACCCGGAAGACCGACGACGAAGAAGGCCACGCGCCACCCAAAGTGGTGCGTCAGTTGCCCGCCGAGGACGAAGCCCAGGGCGCTGCCGACCGGAATGGCGGCATAGAAAATCGCGAGCGCCCCACCACGGTGCTCCGGTTCGTAGGAGTCCGCGACGATCGCCGGCGCCAGCGTTGCGTAGCTCGCTTCACCGATGCCGACGAGTGAACGGGGCACGAACATCTGCCAGAAGCTGCGCGCCAGCCCGGCTCCCGCCGTGGCAACGCTCCAGAGCGACACCCCGACCGCGATCAAGTACCGGCGCGAAAACAGGTCGCCGAGCCGGCCAAAGACCGGCGAGGTCACCGCGTAGGCAACCATGAACGCCGACAGGAGCCAGCCCAGCTGCGCGTCGCTGAAGTGCAGCTCCCGCTTGATCGGCTCGAACACCGAAGCCACCACGTAACGGTCGATGTAGTTCAGAAAGTTGATGACGGTCAGGATCGCCAGTGCGACGCGCCGGTCGCGTCGATTCGGAAGGTGTGCCATCAGGTGCTGCTTGCTCCGTGCCGCTGAACGGTGGCCGCCCTGTACCACAACCGCAGGACAGCCGCATGCAACCGCAGGACCAACGCTTGACTGTGCCTGAGCTTTGTTGGATCTATCGGGGCCCTCATGCAGTTCGGTCTCTTCTTCGAGCTCTCAGTACCGCGCCCCTTCGTCGGCGACGCCGAGCGCCGCGTCTTCGAGAACACCCTCGAGCAAGCCCGCCTCGCCGACACGTTGGGATTCGACGCCTTGTGGGTGGTCGAACACCACTTTCTCGAAGAGTACTCCCACTCCTCGGCGCCCGAGCTCTTCCTAACCGCGTGCGCCATGCAGACCACCCGCGTGCGCCTCGGACACGGTGCGGTCGTCTGCGTCCCACAGATGAACCATCCGGTACGCGTCGCCGAGCGCGCCGCGACTCTGGACATTCTCTCCGGCGGCCGCCTCGAGTTCGGAACGGCGCGTTCATCGACCTGGACCGAGCTCGGCGGCTTCCGCGTCGATCCCGACGACACCAAGAAGACCTGGGACGAGTACGTGCGCGTGTTGCCGAAGATGTGGACGCAGGAGCGCTTTGCCTACGACGGCGTTTCGTTTTCCATGCCGGAGCGAGCCATCTTGCCCAAGCCGTTGCAGCAGCCGCACCCGCCCTTGTGGGTGACGGTGACCAGCCCGGGAACAGAGCTGGACGCGGCGGACCGCGGGATCGGCTGCCTCGGCGTCGCCGCCGCCAGCTACGCGGAGCAGGAGCGCCGTACCGCAGAGTATCGCCGCCGCATCAAGTTGTGCGATCCGGTGGGCGCCGTGAATGAGCGCGTCGCCACACTCAACTTCCTCTATTGCCACGAGGAGGCGCGGCAGGCGGCGGCGACCGGCATGCTCATGTTGGGCGTCTTCGGGGTGCTGAACGCGCATCTGCTGTCGACCCGCGAGGCTTACCCGACGCGGGCCTATCAGTCGCTCGGCAACCTGGCACCGCGCCCGTCCAGCGACGACGGCAGCCCCGGCGACCGCCGCGCCGTTCCGGAAGGTATCGCCGTCGGCGACCCCAAGCAGATCGTTGCGGCGCTCAAGCGCTGGGAGTCGATCGGCGTCGACAGCATCAACTTCATTCTCAACGCCGCCGAGATCGTGCCGCAGGAGCAGGTGTTGGACAGCCTGCGCCTGTTTGCGCGCGAGGTCATGCCGCTGTTTCGCACGTAGCCTCATGGGTAGATGAGATGCTGATCGGCAGCGCAAATGTTGACGAACTGGCGGCGACGGCGCCGGTGATGCAGGGCTGGGCGACGGCGCCGGTGACCTGGGAGCACGCCGAAGTGCTGCAGGTGGCGTACGAGATTGCGACGCCACACCGCGAGGCAATGTTGCCACCGGCATTGCACCCGACGGATCCGCCGCTCGTGACCTGGCTCTTCTACCGCTGCCCAACCGGCCCGTGGGGCAGCTTCACGTTGGCGCAAACGCGTATCGAGTGCCGCAGCGGCCTGCGTTTGCGCGGCTATCTCGTCTCCGCCGTGGTCGACAACGCCGACGCGGCAGACGCGTTGCGCACGCAGTGGGGTTTCAAGACCCAGCCCGGCTCGATCGCGCTGCATCGCTACTACGACTCCGTTCACGCCGCCGTGGCCACCGCAAGTGGCACGATCCTGAATCTCACCGTTTCAGACCCTGACCCCCTGTCGGCCGCGGACATCCAGTACGTTGCCAACGTGAACCTGGCGCAGACGCCGCGCGGTCTGCGCCTGGTGCAGGTGGAGCCGCGGCATCAGATCCACCGCGTCGAACGTGGTCGGCCGCAGGTGACGGCGTTCGATGCGGCGGCGTGGGGCGACGCCCGCGTGCAGCCCACCTCGCCCGTGGCGGCATCGTTCGCGGTCGCCGACGTCACACTACCGCCGATCCGCTTTCTCTGTCGTCCCCACGTCCTCGCCTTCGAGGGTACCGAGTCGGCGACCTGATTGAAGGCATGGAACGCCCTGCCGTCAGCCAGCGGCTGGCACCGTCCCTCAGCGAACAACGCCGTCGAGGACACGAGTCGCGCGGCGAGTGGCCGCACCCGAATCTGACGACCGTGCTGGCGCGGCGGGTGCAGGCGACCGCGGAGCGCGTGCTGTTCGTCGATGGCGACCGCCGCTTCACGGCGGTGGACGTGCAACGCGCTGCCGACCGGCTCGCGGCCGGTCTGGCGGCGCTCGGCATTCGTGCCGGCGACGTCGTCTCGTGGCAGCTCCCGAACTGGATCGAGGCGGTGTTCCTGACCTGCGCACTCGACCGCATCGGGGCGATCTCCAATCCGCTCCTGCCGATCCTGCGTGAGCGCGAGCTCAGCTTCATTTGCTGCCAGATCGGGGCGCGCGCATTGGTGGTTCCCGGCCGCCTGCGCGGCGTCGACCACCGCGACCTGGCGGCAGTCGTGAGGCGCGAATCGGGTGCGCTGGAGCATGTCCTGGTCACCCGGGCCGAGCCGGCGCCCGGACAGCGGTCGTTCGACCGGCTGCTGGATACACCGCTGGATCAGCCCCTCCCACCCTCGCCTCTCGGCCCGCACGACGTGGCAACCATCTTCTTCACGTCGGGAACGGCGGCGGAGCCCAAGGGCGTGCTGCACACGCCGTCGACGCTCGGTGCACTGATTGCGGCGGCCCGTGAGGTGCGCGGGACGGACGCCGACGAGGTGGGTATCCTGTGGTTTCCCGTCACGCACATGGGCGGCATTGCCTTCTTCCTCATGCAGCCCTTGGTCGACGGCTCGCGCGCCGTGTTTCTCGAGCAGTTCGATGCCGAGCTAGCGCTCACCGTGATCGAGCGCGAGGCGGTGACCAGCGCCGGCGCGCCGCCACCGATCCTGCAAGCGTTGCTACAGGCCAAAGGCTTCCGTCGGGAACGGGTGCGCTCGGTGCGGATCGTGGGCCTGGGTGCTGCCGACGTGCCGCCGCCGCTGATGCGTGCGGTCGCGACCGAATTCGGCGCGTTCGTGTATCGCGCCTACGGCATGACCGAGTGTCCGATGGCGACTGCCGGCCACCGCGACGATCCCGAGGAGAAGCTGATGAGCACCGACGGCCGCCCGGTTCCGGGTGCGCTCGTGCGCGTCGTCGACGCCGCCGGCAGGCCACTGCCAGCGAACACCGAGGGTGAGATCGAGCTGTTCGGGGCGCAGCTCTGCGTCGGCTACGTCGACGCGCGCCTGTCGGCTGAGGCCTTCACCGCCGACGGTTTCCTGCGTTCGGGAGACCTCGGCGTCCTCGACATCGAGGGACACCTGCGCATCACCGGACGCATGAAGGACATCATCATCCGCAAGGGCGAGAACCTCAGCGCCAAGGCGATCGAAGACGAGCTGCACGCGCATCCACGCATCGCCGACGTCGCGGTCATCGGGGTGCCCTCCCCGACCAGCGGCGAACGCGTCTGCGCCTGTATCGTGCAGCGACCCGACGCAGGCCCGGCCTTGAGCCTCGAGGAGTTGCGCACTTTCATGATCGCTCGCGGCGTTATGGCGCAGAAGGTCCCGGAGCAGCTCGAGTTGGTCGACGCGCTGCCCCGCAACGCCATGGGCAAGGTCGTCAAGTCCGAGCTACGCCGGCGCTTCCGGTCCTCGGCGTAAGCGAGGCGGACGGAGATTCGCGGCGCTCGTCGGAAGTCCGTCAGCGGATCAGGAGGGCCTCCGGCGGTGGAACTCGGCACCGGGAAGGCCGCAACATTTGCACCACCCCGGCGCCCTCGACCGATCGGGGTACCCGATTGCTGGACGTCGTCCGCAGCGGATTCCGCGTTCGGCCCGGCAGACGCTCGGTGCGGCGCTAATGCATGAGCAGGATTGGCCTGTCGCTACCACCGAGAAGCGCTTCGGTGCAGCTCCCAAAGATGAGCTCGCGAATCCGAGAGCGGCCATAGGCGCCCATCACCACGAGATCGGCTCCGCACGCCTCGGCGGCCGCTACGAGCGCGCCCGGTATTTCGCGGCGGCTCGCCGGGATGGCGCGCGCCTCGGCGGCAACGCCATTCCAGGCGAACTGCCGTACGAGGTCGTCCAGAGCGGCGCTCACACCGTCGTCACGTTCCGCGACGCTCACGAAGACGACCCGTTTCGCCTTGGCGAGAATCGGCGTGGCAGCCGTGACGGCGCGCGCCGCGTTACTGGATTCGTTCCAGCACACCAGGATGGTGTCGGTGAGCGTCTGCGGCGCGGCGGTGGCCGCCACAAGGATTGGGCGTCCACAGTTCAACACCAAGTGCTCGAGAGTATCCGGAGCCAATCCCTGCTTCTGTCTCGCGCGGCCCATGACGATGAGGTCGCTGTGGCGGGCATGAAAGGCCAGGCGCTCCAGCGCATTGCTCTGCTCTTCGCGAAAACTTGCCGTCACGCTGCGCGCGTCGGTCGGCGTGGCGCACATCTCGATCTTCGCGCGCGCGCAAAACTCCCGGACATTCGCCGCGGCGAGAGCCGAGAAAGCCTGGGCGTTGGCCCCCAGTTCCTGGAACGCATTGCGGAGAGCGGAACCGCTGGCGAACTCGGTATTGCTGTAGCGCGCCGCCTGTGTTGCAGGCACGTGGAGGTGAATGAAGTCGAGGTGCGCTGCAAGTGGGACGGCGGCCGCGAGCGCCGTGTGCAGGATGACCGGATCACGATCACCGCCGCCGACGAATGTCAGGATTGTCTTCATTGGAACCCCTGCGTCTGGCCTGAATCTATCGTGGGCCTTTGCCCCCCGGCACGCAGAGTCCCTCTCATCAACCTCTCCCTACGTTGCATGGCTTCCACGTTTCCGAACGGGCTCGATCCTCACCGCGCCACAGCGGGAGCCCGATATACCCTTGTCCACGGCGTTGTCAAAAGCAGTCGCGGCGCGACCTGGCGGTCCCACCTCGCCGACGATCGGCACGACCGGTGTGGGCACGGCGGCTGTGCTGAGATTCCTGACGATCAGGCTGGCGCCTGCGCGGCGGCAAGAACCACGGCGGTGGCCTGCGCCGCCGTCAACACGTCGGTGTTGATGACCAGGTCGTAGTGCGTCGGTCGCTCGTCAGGGAGCTTGTAGAAGCGCTGGAAATACTCGCGACGCTCGCGATCCGAAGCGGCAATGCGCCGTTCGGCCTCCGCTTCAATGATGCGTTCGAACTCCGCCACGCGACGGACGCGCGTCTCCGTCGATGCCGTCACCAGGACGCGCAGCACACCCCCGGTGCCGGCGAGCGCGATCGAGGCGGCATGCGCGACGATCACCGCCTGCCCGGCGGCCGCCACTTCGTGAATCGCGGCCTGAATCATCACGCGCAGGTCGCTCACACCTCCCCCAGAGGCAGCCGGCGCCGGCACGAAGGCGTCACCCGGCACGCCCGTCGCCAGGGTGACGATGCCGGTCAGCGCCGCGGCGTTTGGCATCTTGTCGAGCAGGCGCTGCAGCAGCGCCTGGCGGTGCTCGGCCTTCGCAACGAGCGCGGGATCCACCTGCGCCTGCTGCGCTGCCCTCTCGATGATCTGCTCATCGACATACCGAAAGCCCAACCTCTGTGCGACCGCCTGCCCGACGTTCTCGCCGCCTGCGGCGGTCGTCCGCGAGATGCACACCACGCGAAATCTCATTGCTCCTCTCCTTCGCCTGCCGACTACCAACCAATCGCTCTCGCGGCGGTTTCGCGGGTCGGCTCGCACAGCGCGGCAAGCGCGGCCCCACATTCCGCGCCGAAGCGGCGCGCGCCACGGTTGTCGTGGTTGCAGGACGGACAGCGCATCGTGTCACTGGTTGCACGCGGTGACTACCACACTCCGCGCGCATCTCGGAAAGGAGGGCCGGGCTCGTAGCACAACACGACGGGAGCCCAACCAACCGGGCTCGCTGTGATCGCGTCCATCACCTTTGGGTGCCGGCTTGGCAGCCCAACTCGGGTGGGGTGTGCCGCTCAGTCGCGGAATCCAAGGTTCACGCCTCTCGATCGTCGACTCTGAACTCGGTCCAAGGGCAATCCGTGCTCGTTGAACCTTTCGCTGCGGCGCCGCGTATTACGGGCAGGAAGGGAGAGACGTCCATGAGCGACACCAAACCATGCCCCTATTGCGGTGAGGAGATACGTGCCGAAGCGATTCGCTGCCGCTACTGCCGCAGCCGGCTGACCTCGTTCGATCCGGAGCGCTGGCACCGCAGCCACCCGGACGCGCGGCTCGCCGGCGTGTGCGCGGCGCTGGCTCACGCCACGGCGGTGCCGACGGCGGCCGTTCGCCTCGCCTTCGTCGTGCTGAGCTTCGTGCATCTGCTCGGTCCGCTGCTCTACGGCGGGCTGTGGCTCATCATCCCGAAGCGGCCCGGCCAGGAATCGCTGCTCGAGCGGGGGCTCAAGTGGGCCCTGGACCTTGCCGGCATGCTGGGCGGACGGCGCAACGGCCCGCCCGCGCCGCCGAGCGTCTGGGAGCACCCGTCGGCGTAATCGTGCTATGCGGGGGCAATGGCGACGGATGAAGACCTCGTCCGCCAACTGGTGGAGGGCGATGAGCCGGCGCTTGCCGAGCTGTTGCATCGCTACGAACGGCCGCTCTCACACTTCATCCATCGTTACAGCGGCGGGCGCGACGTCGAGGATCTCTACCAAGAGACGTGGCTGCGGGTCGTCCGTCACGCGGCGCGCTTCGATCGCAACAAGCGGTTCTCGACCTGGCTCTTTCAGATCGCCGTCAACTTGTGCCGTGATTGGCAGCGCCGCGCGGTACCCGAGCCGTCTGAGCTTGCGGACGACGTTCCGGCGCCCGACGCGGTGCTCCCTGCCGAGGTGCGCGCCGATGCCGGTCGCTTGCTCGCCACGCTCCCCGAGCCACAGCGTGAGGTGGTGCTCTTGCGTTACTACCAGGACCTGAGCGAGGACGACGTGGCGCGCATCCTCGATTGTCCGAAGGGCACCGTGAAGAGCCGGCTGCATCATGCGCTGGCGCGTTTGGCGGCGCTGGTGCGCGGCAAGGACGACTGATGCAACAGGATTCGACGAAGTTTGCCACGCTGCTTCGCGACCACGCCGCCGAATGCAGCGAGTGCGGCGCGGCGCCCTTGCCGTTGCCGCGGATCGAGGCGGCGCTGACGGCGGCGGTCGTCGATGTCGATGCGACGGCGTTGTCGCAGCGGGTGCTCGTCCAGCTGCGCCCTGAGCTGCAACGGCGAGCGTCCGCTGTGCTGTGGCGGCGCGTCATCGCCGGCATCCTGCTGGCGCTCCTGCCACTGCCGGCGGTCGTGGCGTATGACGCCTACGTATTGCAGGCCATCTACGCCCTGGTCAGCGCGTGGTTGCCGTCCGCGTTCGCGGCGTACATCGTCCTGAGCTACGCGGCATTCCTCGTCCTGTTGTTCGCGGTCACCTATGCCGCGATTCCGCTGCTCGTGATGCGCGAACCCGAACACCATCTCTCCGCCGCGGGGTGAAGCGTCATGAAGTCGTGCCCGTACTGTGCCGAGGACATCCAGGATAGCGCCGTGAAGTGCCGCTACTGCGGCAGCCTGCTCGACGGGTCGGCGCTGTCGCGCACCTGGTACCGGTCGCGACGCGGCAAGATGATCGCCGGCGTGTGCGCCGGGTTGGCCGAGCAATTCGGCGTCTCGGTCACCGCCCTGCGCCTGGCCGCCGTGGTGCTGACCCTGCTGGGCTTCGGCTGGGGCATCATCGTCTACGCGGTGCTGTGGGTGATCATGCCGTACCGCGACGCGAACACCCGCAGCGATCTCGTCCCCTGAGTCGGCGCCTTGTTATAGCCCGGCCGCGGGTCTAAGAGCGGGGGCATGTCGGCCGACACCTTCCGTTACGACACGTGGAGCGCGCTGCTCTCCGCGGTGGCCACACCCGAAGGCAAGGCCGACTACCACAAGCTCGCCCGATGTCGCGACCAGCTCGATCGCTTCATCGCGCAACTGGGGGAGATGAGCCCGGACAGCCATCCGGACGCGTTCCCCACCGATGACGATGCGTTGGCGTATTGGATCAACGCCTACAACGCGTTCACCTTGCACGCCATTATCGCCGAGTACCCGATCACATCGGTGTGGAAGACGCGCGACGGCCAGTTCTTCCAGCGCCGCCGTCACCTGGCGGGCGGGCGGGCCGTCAGCCTCGACGACATCGAGCACGAAATCCTGCGCGGCAAGTTCGCCGAGCCGCGCATCCATTTCGCCATCAACTGCGGCTCCAACGGGTGCCCCGCCCTACGCCCGGCCGCCTACGAGCCCGGCGGGCTGCGCGACACATTGCGCGTCGCCACCGAACAGTTTCTCGCCAACGAATGGAACTGCCGCGTCGACCACGCCGCTCGCCGCATCTACGTCTCGCGACTGTTCAAGATGTACGCCGAGGACTTCGCCGGTACACACGGAACGACCCGGGAGTACCGTGCCGGGGTCCTGCGTTTCGTCGCCCAGCACACTGGCTTGGCGTTCGATTCGATCGCCGAGTACGAGGTGGTCTACAACACCTACGACTGGGGATTGAACGACGCGCAACGCCAGCCGCATCTGGGGCCGATCCGGTTTCACGAGCCGATCGAGCATTTCGCCGACGGCGATGACGAGTTGCGCGAGCTGCACCTTTACGAAGGCAACTTCTGCAACCGCACCTGCAGCTGGTGCACGATCAACGGCTCGCCGGACGGCTGGTATCAGAACTACACGCGCGCCACGCTCGACCAGGCGGTAGCGACGGTGGCCAGCGACGGGAACATCAAGTTCTACGGCGGCGAGCCGACGTTGCATGCGAGTGCCATCATCGATGCGATGCGTTACCTTCGCGAGCGCGGCTTCCGCGGACTGTTCACGATCTTCTCCAATGGCGTCAAGGCGGATCGGCTCGTTGACATACTCGAGAGCGATGTGCGCAGCGAAGCGGTGCTCAATTACTCGATCTACCACGGCCGCGATGCCGACCCGTTGCCGCCACACGCGACGCGGCGATTGGAGTCGTGGGCGCATACCCATCCCAATCGCGTCTTCCAAGGATACAAAGTCCTGTTCCATGCCGGCGCCGGGGCGGATGCGGCGTACGAGCGCGATCGCGAGGCGGACTTCCACGGCCTCGGCGCCGGGTGCGTGCGCTGCTTCCCGGTGCTCACCAGCCGCGGGCGCTTCCACGCCTGCCCCTTCGCGGCCGAGGTGGATGCACCGCACTACGACCTCGGCCGCGTCGGCAGCGCCCCCACTACCGTCTTTCGCAACTATCGCGCTTTCCGGCGCTGGGTCGATACGACGCTCGACCCGGCGGCACGGATGCGTGGCGTCAGCAGCTGCGAGATGTGTCACAAGCACTTGACCGAGCTGCCGCCGCCTGAGTACGAGCGGTAGATCGTCCTCCCAACCGAAAGGAGAACCCGTGGATCTGACAACCGTCGATCACTTGCTGACCACGACGCGCTCGGTGCGCAAGCGCCTCGATCTGACCCGGCCGGTGGATCTGGCCGTCGTGCAGCGTTGCGTGGAGATCGCCTTCCAGGCGCCGACCGGGTCGAACGCGCAGGGCTGGCACTTCATCCTGGTCACCGACCCCGCCAAGCGCCGCGGTCTCGCCGACCTGTATCGCAAGGCGTTCAACAGCTATCGCGATTTGTCGGCGGGCGCGCCGCAGATGCAAGAAGGCGATGCGCGTTTCAAACAGACCATGCGCATCGTCGATTCGGCGACCTACCTGAGCGAGCACCTGCACGAGGCGCCGCTGATGGTGATTCCGTGCATCGAGGGACGCATCGAGAACGCCGGGGTTCTCGCCCAGGCATCGGTGTACGGATCCATCCTCCCAGCCGTGTGGTCGCTGATGCTGGCGTTGCGGGCGCGCGGCATGGGCTCGGCGTGGACGACGTTGCACCTCATGTACGAGTCCGACGCGGCCGCACTGCTCGGCATCCCAGCGCACCTCACGCAGGCGGCGCTGCTCCCCGTCGCCTACTTTACCGGGACGGATTTCAAGCCGGCGAAGCGCCTGCCGTCACGCCAGCACGTGCACTGGGACACGTGGGGCGTGCACCGGTAGGAAGAGGAAGAGAATGAGAAGCCGGAGACCGGAAATCAGGAATGCGAGGCCGGTAGTTGGCTGCAACGACGAAGCGTCCAGTCGTTGGCCGGTTTCGAACTTCCGGTCGCCTGTTTCCGGTTTCTCATTCTCCCCCGCCTTCTGACGAATGGCCGCCCGCCTCGAACGTCCGCCGGGTCATCCGCACGTCGCGGTGGTCACCATCGACCGGCCGGCGCAAGCAAACTCCCTCGATCCGCCGACGCTTCGGCAACTCGCGGAGGCGTGGCGGCAGATCGCTGCGGATGCGGATGTCCGTTGCGCCGTGCTCACCGGCGCCGGAGATCGGGTGTTCTGCGCCGGCATGGATATGAAGACGACCATCCCCGCCGCCCAGCGCTGCGCGCGCGGCGAGCGCGTCGACGACGAGACCTTCGACGGCCTGCGCAACGTCGCCACCGCGTTGCTCGCCGGGTTCGACCTGCAGACGCCGTTGGTGTGCGCGATCAACGGTCACGCGCGCGCCGGCGGCTTCGATCTCATGCTCGCCAGCGAGATCCGCTTCGCCGTACCGCACGCCACCTTCGCACTCGAGGAGGTAGCGCTCGGCCTGTATCCAACCGGCAACGCCACCGTGCTGCTGCCGCGGCAAATTCCGTGGGTGCATGCCCACGAGTTGCTGCTCACCGCCAAGGCCATCGACGCGCCGCGCGCCTTGGCGGTCGGCTTGATCAACGAGATCGTCGAGCCCGCGGCGTTGATGTCCACCGCGCTCGCCACCGCCGATGCCATTGCCGGCAACGCGCCGCTCGCCGTGCACGAGACACGCCGCGGCGTTCGCGAGATCTTACCTCTGCCATTGCCCGAGGCGTACGCACGCCAGGAGGCCATCGGCAAAGTGCTGCGCCGCAGCGAGGATGCCCGCGAGGCGCAGCGTGCCTTCATCGAGCAGCGGCGGCCGGTGTGGCGTGGCAAGTAGAGCCCGCGGACACCAGACGGGGACTCTAGGGAACCAGGATCACCTTGCCCATCGTCAGCTGCGCTTCGATCTTCGCAGGCGCCGCCGCCGCTTCGCTGAGCGGCATGGTCTCGATCGGCGGTGTGATCGCCCCCGACGTCAAGCCTTGTGACGCGTGTTGATGTCGTGGAAGTGGCACCGGCAAGCGCACCACCTGCAGCACCTCCGGCCCGCCGAGTCGCTCGTGCTGAATCGCCTGCATCGTCGCTGCACCCCATGAAACGCACCGTAACACAGGCGTCACGTCGGCGTCATCAATGAGTAACGGACCTTGGCTAGAGTCCCGGATGACGATGATGCTCCACCCTCCGTTTTTTCTCCGCGAACTGTGCTACAGTGCAGGCGCTGGGAGGTGGTGGCGGAGTGGTGAGACGAGGTATGCGCGTCGCCGCAATTGACGTCGGCAGCAACTCCATTCACATGGTGATTGCTCAAGTTGAATCGGACGGCCGTTTCACCGTGCTGGACCGTGCCAAGGAGATGGTCCGCCTTGGGCACCGCACGCTGACCAACGGCCGCCTCTCCGCCGAGGCAATGCACACCGGCATTCGCACCCTGGCCGCGTTCCGCACCCTGGCCGAGCGCCAGGACGTGGTGCGCTTCAAGGCGGTCGCCACCAGCGCCGTCCGCGAGGCTTCCAACGGCGGCGAGTTCATCCAACGCGTTCGCGAGGAGGTCGGCTTGCGGTTGACCGTCATCCCCGGACGGGAGGAGGCGCGGCTCATCTACGTGGGCGTCCGGCAAGCCATCGACTTGCGCGGCGAGGCGGCGCTCATCGTCGATGCCGGCGGCGGCAGCGTCGAGCTGATTCTCAGTGAGGACGCCAAGCCGGTGGCGATGCACAGCGTCAAGATCGGCGTGGCGCGCCTAAGTGAGAAGTTCCTCCCGGACGATCCGCCCGACGGCAAGGCGCTGGCGGCCCTGCAGGAGTATCTCGGCGAACAGCTCAACCCGATCCTGGATCGCATCGCCAAGCGTCAGGTACGGCGCGTCATCGGCACCTCGGGCACGATGCTCAACCTGATCACCATCGCCGGCTTCCAACGCGGCGATCCGCCCGACGGCCACCTGAACAACTATGTGGTGACCGCCGAGGAGATGACCCGGGTGCGCCGCATCCTGTGCAAGGCCGATCGCGACGAGCGGCTGCGCGTGAAAGGGCTGGACGCCAAGCGCGCCGACACCATCGTGTCGGGGGCCTGCCTTGCCGATCACATTCTGCGGCGCCTGGACGCGCAGGAGATGGTGGCCTGCACGTGGGCGTTGCGCGAAGGCGTGCTCCTCGACTTCATCGCCCGCCATCGCAAGGGCATCGAGGAAACCGAGCGCTTCAGCGATCCACGGCGCCGCAGCGTGGCGCGGCTGGCCCGGCACCTCGGCGAGAAGGGCGACCACGGCCGCCAGGTCGCCCGCCTGGCGCTGCGTCTGTTCGATCAGCTCGCGGAGGACCTCGATCTCCCGCCCAAAGCGCGCGAGTGGCTCGAGTTCGCCGCCCTGTTGCATGACGTCGGGCATCACATCGATCACAAGAATCACCAACGGCACGCGTACTACCTCATCACCAACAGCGAGCTGCTCGGGTTCCAGCGCGATGAGCTGGAGATCATCGGGCAAACCGCTCGCTACCACCAAAAGGGCACGCCGAAGGATTCGGATGAAGAGTTCCGCGCCCTCTCCGGACCCGAGCGGCAGACGGTCCGCACCCTGAGCGCCATCTTGCGGGTTGCCGACGGCCTGGATCGCAGCCACTACGGGGTGGTGCACGACATCAACGCGGCGCGACGCGGCGACCGGCTGACGTTGCAGCTGTCGACCGACGGCGACGACGCTGAGTTGGAGATCTGGGAAGCGCGCCGCCGCACCGAGCTGCTGCAGAAGATACTCGGGCTTGACGTCGACTTTCGCGTCGTCGCATAACCTTCGTGTTTCATGCCCATTGATCGCCATGTGTCCAACGGCCGAAAGCCGTTGAGGGAGAGGAGCGGCCGTTACGCGTTCGTTGCTGCAACGCACCTCGCCCCACGCGCCTCCCGCATCTCAACGAGCCCGTGACTCAGCATGAGCGTGCCGCCCACCCCGGTCCCGTCGGAGGTCGAAGCCAAGCTCCTCGTTCAACACGAAGCCCACTTTCGCGCGCTGCTGCGCCTCGAGCAGCTCGGCGCGTACCGTTTCCTGCCCCGCGACGTGGCGCGGCTGCGCTCCACGTACTTCGACACCCCGACGTTCTCCCTGGCGCGCCATGGCGTTGCCCTGCGGCTGCGCAACGATGGCGGACGCTGGGAGGCGACGGCCAAGTGGGCCGGCAAGGTCGACGGTGCGGTGCATGAGCGTCCCGAGCTCACGGTACCGCTTCCCGGCCGGCCACGTGGACCGTGTGTGCTGCCAGACGGTCCGCTACGCCTGCAGCTGACGGCGTTGGTCGCCGGCCGCGCCCTGGGGCCCATCTTGGTGACAGAGATTCGCCGCCGGCGCCTCGACGTCGTACGCGGCAACGACCCCGAACCGCGACCGCTGCGCGCCGAGCTGGCGTTCGACCGGGTGCGTTTGCTCGAACCCGGGCAGCGCGTCGGAGCCGCGTCATACTTCGAAGTCGAGATCGAGCAGCGCGCCGGCACGCGGCGCGACGTCACCGAGGTGGCGCGGCTGTTGCGGCGGCGCTTCGATCTGAAGACGTCACGGCTGTCGAAGTTCGCCCGCGGCCTCCAGCTCGTGTACGGCGCCGACTTCGCCACCCGGCGCGACGCCGCGATCGACGTGCACGACACCCTGGGCGTGGCGGTGCGGACCATCGTGCGGCGGCATTTGCGCCGGCTGCGCGAGCACGATCCCGGCACGCGCATCGGCACGGAGCCCGAAGCGCTGCACGACATGCGCGTGGCCTGCCGGCGCCTGCGCGCTGCGATCCGCGCCTTCGAGCCGGCCATCCCGTCCCGCCAACGCGCCCGATTCGAGCGCGACCTCGAGTGGCTGGGCCAGCAGCTGGGGGGCGTGCGCGACCTCGACGTCCAGCTCGAACTGTTGGCGCGCTACCGCGCCAAGGCCCCCGCCGAAGGTCGCGAGCGCCTCACCTCGTTTCACGACTATCTGGAGATCGAACGCCAGCAGCGCCGCGCCATGATGCTGGCGGCGCTCGACTCCGATCGCTACTTCCGCCTGCTCCGCGATCTGGAGGACTTTGCGCTTGGGCAACCGAACCCGTCGCAACGTAGCCCGACCCAGGCGCCCATCGCCCTCGTCGGCCGCCGCGCCATCAAGCGCGCCTTCCGGCGCCTGCTCAAGCTAGGCGACAAGATCGGCGCGACGCCGACCGACGAAGAGCTGCATCGCCTGCGTATTCGTGCCAAGCGGCTGCGCTACCTGCTCGAGTTCCTGCGCGACGTCACTGGCAAGCCGGGGCGGCGCTTGGTGAAGGACATGATCCGTCTGCAAGATCTCCTCGGCGCCCATCACGATGCGGTGGTGGCCGCGGCGTTCGTGCGTCACTACATCGAAGGGCCGGGCGCCCAGTCGCCGGCGCCGACGGTGCTGGCGCTCGGCACGTTCATCGGTGCCGACCTGCGGCGCGCTGAGGACATGCGCGCCGACTTCCGCAAGGCCTGGAGCCGCTTTGCCCGCCGGCGCACCGTCACCGACGAGCACGCGGTGTTGCGCCAGCTCCGCATGAACACCACCGCGCACCCGCCCGCTGCACCGCCGCCTACGAGAACCGAAGGAGGCCCGACGCCATGAGTTGCACGCTGTACCTCGTCCGCCACGGCATTGCCGATGACCCAACCGACGGCATGAGTGATGCGGACCGCGCCCTCACGTCGGCCGGCGCACGTAAGATGACGAGCGCCGCGCGCGGCCTGCGGCAGCTGGGTATCGTCCCGGATCTGGTGCTGTCGAGCCCGCTGCGGCGCGCCGAAGAAACCGCCGCGCTGCTGGCGCGCGTACTGGTCCCGAAGCGTACCGTCGAGATCTACCCGCCGCTGGCCCCGGGTCACACTACCGCCGAGATCATCAAGGGACTGCACGCCTACCGTCGCGCCCGCAATGTCGTGCTCGTCGGTCATCAGCCCGGCTTGGGCGACTTGGCGTCACACCTGCTCACCGGTTCCGATTCCCTGCTGCCGCTCCCCTTCAAGAAGGGCGGCGCAGCGGCCATCGAAGTCGACGCCCTGCCGCCACGCGCCGCCGGCGCGCTCGCCTGGTTCGTCACACCGAAGCAGCTGCGCGCCATGGGACGCGGTGGGCGGTAGGTGGTGGGTCGACAGTTGCAAGCTCAGAGTCGAGAGCGGTGCGAGGCCCCGCCCTGTGGCAAGACGCCTACGTCTCGTGTAATCCCTTCCGGCAATGAAGGTCCGGGCACAGCAACTGCGAGCGCTGCACGCTCTCGGCATCGTCGCACTGCTCGCCGGCTGTGCCGGTGTGCAACCCAACCAGTTGGCGCAGACGACGCCGTACACGTTGGCGCACGAGCATGGCAGTTTCGTCAGCGTCAACAGCTTGCAAGTGTTCACGATCACCATGGGAAGCGGGCCGGACGTGGTGCTGCTGCACGGCAGTCCGTCGAGCACCTACACGTGGCGCAGTGTCATCGAGCCGTTGGCGCGCGGCCACCGCGTGCACGCCATCGACCTCCCCGGCTACGGCTTCAGCGACAAGCCCGCGGGCGCGCCGTACGATGCCGCCTGGGAGGCCGCCAATGTCGTCGCCTACATGGATGCCGCCGGCATCCAGCGGGCAACCCTGGTCGGCAACTCGATGGGCGGGCACGTCGCGGCTGAAGTGGCCATCACGCATCCCGACCGCGTCGCCGCGCTGGTGTTGATCGCCGCCGCGGGCTTGCCGCCGGCGCATGCGAAGGCACCGCCGTTGTCGTTGCGCATGCTCGGCTGGCCCATCATCGGACCTGTCCTGCGCTCGCTCCCGGCGCGCGGCCGGGTGCGCGACGGCCTGCGCGAAGCCGTCTACGATCCTGAAACCATTTCGGACGCCGACGTCGATGCGTACTACGCGCCGCTGCGCTCGGCCGGCGGCACCAACGGATTGCTCGGCTACATGGAAGCGCCCTTGCCTCCCGACCAGACCCACCGCGTCCAGCGCATCACGGCGCCGACCTTGATCATTACCGGGGACACCGATCGTCTCGTCCCCATGGACACGGCGAAGGAGTACCACGAGCTCATCGGCGGCAGTGAGATCCTGGTGCTCGGCAAGACCGGCCACCTCCCACAGGAGGAGCGCCCGGTGCGCGTCGTCGAAGAAGTCAGCGGCTGGATCGACGTGCACCCGTAGGCACGACACGCCTCACGATGCCTCGCCGGCATCGCGCAGCGGCGTGACGTGCACCGTCGTGAACGCGCTGAGGGTCACCTGCCCGGGCGGTGCGCCGCGCTGTTTGTGGACGTCGGCGCAGCGGGCGACGTGCACCGCGGTACGGCCGCCGTGGCGGGCCTTCGAGTATCCGGCCGCCAGCGCCGCCGCAAAGCGCAGCGTCTCGCGCGGCAGGCGAGCGAGGTTGTCCGGGTTGCGGATGACGACATGCGAGCCCGACTCGCCGGCGACGTGGCACCAGAAGTCGCGCGGCGCCGCCAGCCGGCAGCTCAAGACGTCGTTGTCGCTTGCGGTGCGCCCTACCAGGACGATGAAACCGTCCGGCGACACGAAGCACCGAGCCACCGAGCGGCCCTGCCAGATACCCGCATCGGCGTCGCTCGGGCCGGGCGGTCCGCTGCGCCTCGACTCTCGCATGGCGTCGCGTACGCGCCGCGGCGGCGCTCACAGCTCCGGCCGGCGCACCACGAACTCCATGACCACGTCGTAGAAGTAGCCGCAGTCGGGGTCCGGCATTTCCATTTCGCGCACGGCCTGGTCGTACCAGGGATAGCCACGGCAGACCAGCGGGCGCTCCTCGTAGGCCATGCAGCGACCGTCGGTACCGAGCTGATCACAGCGGTACAGATGCGCGCCGGCGGGCAGGCGCATGGCGTAGAACGGATTGCGTTGCAGCGCTTCCTCGCGCGTCAGCGGATGCCAGTGTTTGGCGGCGAAGGTGCTGTCGGACGGGATGCCCAGCAGGCTGGTGAGCGCCGCGGTCGCCTGCACCTCAGCAGGCGACTGCTGCAGGGTCAGCACACGGCAGCAGGCGCCGCACTGGTTGCACAAACTCATGCGGGCCTCAGCGCTTGGCGACGAACTGCTCGGTCATGCGCTGCAAGCGGTCGCTGACGATGCGGGTGAGGTTGAGGAACACCTGCGAGGCGATGCGCGGGTAGCGGGTCTGCAGCCGTTCGAGGAAGTGCTCGTTGATTGCCAGCACCTCGACGTTGTCGGCGGCGATGACGTCGGTGCTGCGCTCGGTGTGCCGCACCAGCGCCATTTCGCCGAACACCTCGCCGCGGCGCAGCGAGGTGATGGCGCGGCGTTCCTCGCCACTGACGGCGATGACGTCGGTCGTACCCTGCAGGATCACGAACATCTCGTCGCCGAGCTCGCCCTGTTTGACGATGGCTTGCCCGGGCGCGTAGCGTTTGAGCTCGCCCATCAGCACGACGATGCGCGCCTGCCCGCGCCGCAGGCCGGCGAACAGCGGGATGGTGTGCGCCGGGTCCTTGCCGAGCTTGATGCCGACGGCGTCCCACAAGGTGATCACCTTCGAGGTCGCCAGCAACGCCGGCAGCAGCACCAGGTTGGTAGCCAGCGCCGTGACCATGGTCACACCGGTCAGAATGCCGAAGTTCTGAATCGGCACGAAGCTCGAGAAGGCGAAGACGAGGAAGCCGAAAAACAGCGCCACGGTCGTGAAGATGATCGGCGGTCCAACCGCGCACAGCGTCCGTACCATCGCCGCCGATTGGTCGGTCTCGCCCTGCAGCTCGAGGTTCAGCCTGGCCATGTAGTGGATCGTCGAGTCGACGGCGATGCCCAGGGCGATGGCGGCGATCAGGCTCGTGCCGAGGTTGAGGTAGATGCCGAGGGCGCCCATGACCCCGAAGAAGATGACGATCGGCAGCACGTTGGGCAGGATGGCCAGGAAGCCCATGCGCAGGGACAGGAACATCAGCGCCATCACCACGAAGATCACACCGAGCGCCAGCGACAGGCTCTGGATCTGGCCGCCCACGATGTCGGACGTGGTGCCGGTCAACAAGACCAGGCTCCCGGTCGGATGCACGCGCAGCTCGGCGGGAAAGTGCGCCGCGGCGTAGCCCCGAATGCTTGCCAGGGTGTCCTCGATTTGCTTCGAGCCCGACAGGTTGGTGCGCACCAGGATGTTGCCGCGGCGGAAGTCTTGGGTCACCACCGACTTGAAGGTGTTCGGGCTGGTGCTCACCAAGTCGAGTAGCGCGCCCAAGCTGGCGGGATCTTCCCAAAAGGTCTTGCGCTTCTCCAGCGGCACCATCTTGCCGTGCTCGTCGACGGTGAAGTCCGCCTCGCCCGCCTTGTTGAGGCCCGACTGCACCACCTCGAGGTAGTCGACGAGCGACACGGACGACGTGACGCCCGGCAAGGTGAGCAGATAGGTTTGCAGTTCCTTGATCAGCTTCAACACTTCCCAGTGGCGTAGGACCCCGGGCTCGGCGCCGTCGATGACCAGATAGAACGGGTTGCTGCTGACGACCTCGCGGTTGATCACCTCGTTGTCGCGCCGCACCTCGGACGACGGGTCGAAGTACGAGAGAAAATCGGAGTCGACCTGGATCAGGCGGGTTTCCGCCAACGCCGCCAGCCCGACGACGAGCGACACCCGCAGGATGGCGCGGCGCGACGCGTAGGCGCGCTCGGCCACCGTCGTCAGCAGGCGGGTGATGCGTGGCGTGACCTTCCCCGAGCGCGCGTAGCGGGGCTCGACGCCGAGGAGCTGCAGCGCGGCGGGAATCAGCGTCAGCGAGGTGACCGTCAGACACAACACCCCGACGACCGAGAACAGGCCGAGATCCCACACCGCCGTAATGCGGTTGACCATCAGCGAGCCGAAGCCGATCACCATGGTGCCGGCGGAGACGACCAGCGGCAGCCAGACGCGTTGGAAGGCGCGCATCACCAGCGCGGCCGCGGGTGCCCCGGCGTTGACCTGCTCATAGTAGCGCGCCATCACGTGGATGCCGTACGAGCTGCCCACCACGGTGAGCAGCGGCGGCAGGATGAACGTGCCGAGGGTGATCGACTTGCCCATCAGCACCATGATGCCCAGGGTCCACACCACCGCGAGCAGCACCGAGGTGATCGGCAGCAAGACCCCGCGGACCGTCCAAAACGACAGCCAGAGTACCAGCACGATCAGGGCGAACGCGATCGGCGTGAAGCGCAGGAGATCGCGGCGCATCATGGCGACTGCCGCCTGCTTGATGTGCGAGGCGCCGGTGAAGAAGAAGCTGCCGCGGGCATCCTCGAGCACCTGGCGGATCTTCTCGTCGACGCCAAGGTCGAGGTACTGCGCGTCCGTCAGGTTCTTGAAGAAGATATTGATCGCCGCCCCTTGGAAATCGTCGGCCACCAGGTTCTTTCCATAGATTGGCGTGCCGGCAAGCTTCCGTTTGAGCGCATCGATCGCCCCCGGCGGGGGCGGGATAGACGGGAGCAAGAGCGGCGGCTCGAACACGTCGGTCGCCGGATCGGTGGCGTTGGTGATGCTGAGGACCCGTTCGACGCCGGGGAGGCGGCTGATCGCGTCGGTAACCCTGGCGATCTTCTCGAGCGTCGCGGTGGCGAACAGATCGCGCGCTTGCACGCCGATGACGGCGACGTCGTCACTGCCGAACGTGGCGCGGACGTCCTCATAGTAAGCAACCTCGGGATCGCCGGAGGGCAACACCGTGTCGAGGGAGCTTTCGATGCGAATGTGCACCGCGTACGCGCCCAGGGCCGCCGTCACCATCAGGTTCGCCACCACGAAGAGCAGGGGATGGCGCAGCAGCCAGCGCGCGAAGCCTTCCATATGGGAGCCGGCTATATAACAGGAACGGCCGCGCTCCAAGTCGCGGCGTTCACGTGGTCGGTGAGGCTACCGGAGAAAATACGAACCGAGCAACACGAACATCTCGTCGTCGGTGGTCACGCCGCCGCCCAGCGGGCAGGCGTCACACAGCCCGTCGCCGGCGCCGGGGCTGGAATCACACGATGCGTGGCGCTGCGCCTGCGTGTGGCCGCTGCACGGCGCCCGCAGCTGCCCCGTCACGCAGTGGGTCGGCGTCAGGCATGGGCCGCCGAAGCCGATCGATAGGGGCGGCAGCGGCGAGGTCGACTTGCGTTTCACCTCGGCGGGGTTGGTGAAGCCGTTGTCGTAGAGCGCGCAGTACGTGAACGTGCGCTCCGTCGTCGGGCCGCTCAGCGCCAAGGGCGGATCGAAGCGCAGCACCGCCGGATCGTTGTAGATCAGGCTTTGGTAGAGCAGGCTGGTGTTGCCGTCGCGCCCTGTGGGTTCGCGACACGGCGCGCCGGCGCACAGGTCCGGACTCAGCGGCGAGCAGGCCTTGCCGCTGCGCGACCCGCCGTCGCAGGTGAAGGCGCCGCGGAAGATGCGGAAACGCTTGCCGCGCTTGTGCATGTGCGAGCCGAGCTCGAAGAGCTGCGTGCCCTCCGGGAACACGTGCAGGTTGCACACCTCATCGGTCGCAAACGCCGCGGCGTGCATGGCGAACACCTGCTCGGTATTGACCAGCGGCTGCAGCGGATACTGCTGCTCGCTGCGCGATGCGAAGTAGAAGTTGAGCCACGCCTCCAGCTTGCCCGGTTCGCTGGCGAGGTTGAAGGCGTGCGAGTTCCACACGATGACGCCGCGCAGGGGCAGTTCGGCATAGACCCCGCCGGGATAGCTGTCGAAGGCCACGGTCTTCTGCGTGCCGGTGAAGCCGAAGGAGTTGATGCTGAACTGGTTGTCCGGCGGCCCCTGCCCGATGCAGGCGACGCTCGGCACGGGCTGCGTCGCGCACTCGCCGTCGACGCCGCAGCCGCCGCTTTGCAGCGGGTTGCAGGGTTCGCCGGCATGCGCGCCGCCGACACACAAGTATGGCCCCCACGACGGATCGTCGGGCGGATACTCGCCGCGATAGAGGTTGGCGATCAAATGGTGGCTGAGCGGATCCTGCGTCACCAGCTCGGCTTTGTAGCGGAACGACGTGCCGTCCGGGCTGAGCGCATCGGCCGGCACCTGGCCGCTGACGTCATAGTAGGTTGAGAAGCACACCTCCGCCTCGCTGTTCCCCGGCAACGTCCACCGCGGCATGTGCAGCTGCACCCCGGTGCCGGGTGCCGGTGCCGCCGGCGGGCGAATTTGCAGCGGCTCGGGCGCCGGCAAGCAGGCGTTGAGCAGCTCGGCGGTGCCGCGGACGACGCCGGTCTGCGGCGCGCCGGAGTAGATCCACAGCCGCAGCGCCTCGAGCTCGCCATCACTCAATGCCGGCAACCCTTGCGGCATCGGCGCCCCGGGCACGTCGCTGCGCTGCAAGGTGGCCGCGGCGAGCTTCAGCCACAGCAGACTACGATTCTCGTCGCCGGGCTCGACGCGCTTGAGGTCGCTGATTGCTGCCGGCACGTCGACCAGGTGGGTATAGGCGTCCGGTTTGCGCAAATCGAGCCCGCCTTGTGCCGCCTCGCCGTGGCACAGTTGGTTGGTGCAGCCGTGCTGCTCGAAGATCGCCGCTTGAATGAGGTCGAAGGTGCTCGGGAAGAGCGCGCAATTGTTCTTGCGGCAATCGTTGCGGCAGGCGTCGGCGTCGTAGCCGTTGCCGTCGTCGCACTCCTCGCCCGGCTCCTGAATGCCGTTGCCGCACGCCGAGGCCGGACAACTGACGGCTTCTTGCACGTAGGTGCCGCTGGTGAGGCAGGCGCTGCGCGCTACGATGCCGTCGAGGAAGTCATTGAACGACCGTTCGTAGACGGCTTGGAAGTCGGTCTCGGAACACACCTTGGCGATGCGCCGGCGCACCGCGGCCTCCTGCAGCCCGATGTGGGCGGCAGCGCGGAAGACGATGGTGAGCTTCTCCTGCACCACATGGAACTCGTTGGCGACGATGCGGTCCAGCGCATGGCGGCGCTCGCGGGCCGCCCGCCGCAACAAGGTCGCGGCTCCCTTCGCGGTCGCCGCCATACAGGCGCGTCGCGTTTCGTCTGCCGAAGCAACGGAGCCGCTGTTGATGGCGGGACCGAAGGTCGCCGACAGCGCCGCGGTCTCCAGGTCGTGGCACGAATTGGCGACGTCGCGTTGCGCATCGCTTTCGCTGCCGAAGCCGAGAATGAGTGTTTCGCGATTCGAGCACAGGCGGCCGACGATGTCGCGCGCTTGCTGATACGTTGCCTCTACCGCCGCGTCGACGCTTGCCGTGTCGCAACTCTGGCCGTTCACTTGCGCGTTCATGCAGGCGTTGCGCAGCGTCACCGCCTGCATGCTGCAGCGCTCCGCCGCCAGGCCGACGGCGCGCTGGCAACGCGCCGACACCGGATCGAATCCGCCATAGAACGCCAGCGGCGTCGGCACACCGTGGGCGTACGCAACCTGGGCGACCGCCAGACTGAGCAGCGCAGCGGCGAGCGCTCGGCGGATTCGTCCCGTCCCCATCGTAGGCATGCGTCCGCGTAATCGAGGGCCTAACGTAACCCATGCAACGTGTGACAGGCAAGGAAATAGGGTGCGGGTGCTTGCCGGAGACCCGCCCAAAGACGGCGCCTCGTACCCATATCAACCTGAGGCTGACCCGGCGGCTGAAGCCGCGGCAACAAGAGGCGCCCAAGCCGCCCTGCGGCGGCTCCCCCAACCCCGCCGTCAGAATGAGCTCCGTCCCTAATGGGGGGATGTGGCGAGGCCGCGGAGGCGGCCTTGGGTGCTCTTCGTAGCCGCGGCTTCAGCCGCCGGGCCAAGGAAGAAGGGTTCATGGCCGCTCCAAGCCGGCGCCTCCGTGCCTGCGAATTTGTTTGTCTCGCCGTGACGCGCTAGGCTCGCGCCGGCACACGAAAACAGACAATGGCAAAGGTGGCACTCATCGGCGCCGGCAGCGTCGTGTTCGCCAAGAACCTGATCGGCGACATCCTCGGGTTTCCCGAGCTGGCGGATACGCACATCGCCCTGATGGACATCGACGCGGACCGCTTGCACACGGCCGAGCGCATGACCCAGAAGGTGGCGGCGGCGCTGCAGGCGCGTCCGACCATCAGCATACACACCGACCGGCGCAGTGCGCTTACCGGCGCCGACTACGTGATCAACACCATCCAGGTGGGCGGCTACCGCCCGTCGACGGTGATCGACTTCGAGGTGCCGAAGCGGCACAACCTGCGCCACACCATCGCCGACACCCTCGGCGTCGGCGGTATCATGCGCGCCCTTCGCACCATTCCCGTGCTCACCGAGATCTGCCGCGACATGGAAGCCGTGTGCCCCGATGCATGGCTGTTGAACTACACCAACCCCATGGCGATGAACTGCTGGGCGTTGTCGCGCCTGACGCCGATCCGCACCGTCGGGTTGTGTCACAGCGTGCAAGGCACGGCGATGCAGCTCGCCGATGACATCGGCGTCCCCTACCGCGAGATCACCTACCTGGCCGCCGGCATCAACCACATGGCCTTCTACTTGCGCTTCGAACGTGACGGGACCGATCTCTACCCGCTCCTCCGCAAGGTCGTGGCCGACGGTCGCGTGCCCGACGGTAACCGCGTGCGTTACGAGATGCTGCTGCGGCTCGGCTACTTCGTCACCGAGTCGAGCGAGCACTTCGCCGAGTACACGCCATACTTCATCCGCCGCGACCGGCCGGATCTCATCGAGCGCTTCAACGTGCCGCTCGACGAGTACATCACGCGCTGCGAGTTCATGGATCAGTTCTGGGGCGACATGCGAACCTTCTTCAACGGCGACGAGCCCATCGCCGAGGTCGAGCGCAGCCATGAGTACGGCGCGTTGATCATCCACAGCATGGAGACCGGCAAGCCGCGGGTGGTGTACGGCAACGTGCCGAACCGCGGGCTGATCACCAACCTGCAGCCGGGTTGTTGCGTCGAGGTGCCGTGTCTGGTGAACGGCAACGGTATCCAGCCGACGCGGGTCGGCGAGCTGCCGCCGCAGCTCGCGGCGCTCATCATGACCAACGTCAACGTGCAGTCGCTGACCGTGGAAGCCGCACGCACCGGCAAGCGCGAGCACGTCTACCACGCGGCCATGCTCGATCCGCACACCGCGGCGGAGCTGACGCTCGACGAGATCTGGGCGCTCGTCGACGACTTGTTGGCGGCGCACGGCGACATGATCCCGCCGTTGCGCTGATCGACTCATGCCGCCAGGGCCGCCCGTGACACTGCTGACTGCTCACAAGATTTTGATCGCGAGTGCCATTGCCATGTTCGTCTTCTACGCCGGTGTAGAGCTGCGCAACTATACCAACGGCGACGCCGACGCGTGGCTGCGCAGCCTGGCGGCGGCCGGCGCGGCGGTCGGCATGGCGATCTATCTGCGCTGGTTCTGGGTGCACCGTTCGACCGGAGGGCGGCGATGATGCGACGTGAGAAGTGGGAGCCACCGTACGGGCAGACGGTGATCATCGGTTGGTTGTGGCTCACCAGCCTCTTCACGCTGACGTACTGGGTGCTCTTCTTCGCCACCGGTGCCGTGCAAGCGAGCAGCGACCCCGTCTACCTCGGCTTCGAGCGCGCCTTCCCCGCCGCCGATGCCTGGCTGGTGATCGCCTCGATCGCCTGTGCCGAGGGCTTACGGCGGCGCCGTTCGTGGGCGGTGCTCTACGGCATCGCCGCCGGCAGCGCCTTCATCTATCTCGGGCTGATGGACACGCTCTACAACCTCGAGCATGGCATGTACCTGCACGTCAGCGCCGAGATGGCGACCGAGATCGTCATCAACGCCAGCTGCTTCATCTTCGGCCCGCTGCTGATGTGGTACGTCTGGCATCACCGCAAGTGGCTGGGGGCGTAGGCGCGGTCGCTGGGTCATCATCAGAGGCCGGCTGAAGGGCGACGTTGGGCCGCATGAAGACATATCGAGGCTCCTGCCACTGCGGCCGCGTCCGCTTCGAGGTGGATCTCGACCTGGATCACGTCCGGTCGTGCGACTGCTCGAT
>Ga0335082_10001133_pt1 | contig 28410 bp, 19 predicted proteins | sample Lox_Sample_41_FD_206718 | JGI IMG/M metagenome (GOLD analysis project Ga0335082, IMG submission 206718) | Soil microbial communities from Loxahatchee National Wildlife Refuge, Florida, United States - Lox_Sample_4.1 | ecosystem: Environmental > Terrestrial > Soil > Wetlands | place: USA... | reverse complement strand
TTACAAACGACTAGTTGCCGGTCGCCGACCGGAGCCGGTGACGTGAGTCGGCCAAGCAAGGAGAGAGCCAAAATGCCGCAAACTGCAGAATCAGCCAGACTCGAAGAGGCAGGCACACTCGAGACGTACAGAGCTCGAAAAGGCCCCGGCAAGAAGCCCTGGAGAAAATGGGGACCGTACTTGAGTGAGCGCCAGTGGGGCACGGTCCGCGAGGACTACAGCCAGGATGGCAATGCCTGGGACTACTTCACTCATGATCAGGCCCGGTCCCGCGCCTATCACTGGGGCGAAGACGGCATGGCCGGTATCAGCGACCATGAGCAACGACTGTGTTTCAGTGTCGCCCTGTGGAATGGCAAAGACCCCATCCTCAAAGAACGCATGTTCGGCCTGACGAACAGCGAGGCCAACCATGGCGAAGACGTCAAAGAATACTACTTCTACCTCGACAGCACGCCCACGCATTCCTACATGAAGCACCTGTACAAGTATCCGCAGGCAGCATACCCCTACAGCGATCTGATTGAGAAGAACAGACAGCGCAATCGCGGCGACATGGAATATGAACTGCTGGATACCGGCATCTTCAACGGGGATCGCTACTTCGATGTGTTTACGGAGTATGCCAAGCAGTCGCCTGAGGACATCCTCATCCAAGTCAGCGTGAGTAATCGCGGGCAGGAAGCCGCTAGGATCGATGTTCTGCCGACGCTGTGGTTTCGCAATACCTGGACATGGTGGCCAGGTACACCCAAGCCGTCGTTGAAGCAGATCTCTGGACAGAAGGGTTTTCAGGTTGTTGCAGCGTCTCACGTTGACTTGGGTGAGCGATATCTGTACTGCGAGGGAGACGTTCCATTGCTGTTCACAGAGAATGAGACCAACAACGAGCGGCTCTTCGGCACGCCCAATGCCAGTCCATACGTGAAAGATGGGATCAACAACTACGTGGTTCAAGGAAGCCACGACGCAGTCAATCCTGAGAAGACGGGAACTAAATCGGCGGCGCACTATCAGTTGAATGTGGGCCCAGGCCAAACCGTCACAGTCCGTTTGCGGCTAAGCGATCTAGCGCCTGCGGCCATGGGCGACCCGTTCAAGAAGTTTGATGAAATCATGCAGACCCGTCACAACGAAGCGGATGAGTTTTACAAGTCCATTACACCCGCGCGTGTCAGCGCGGACGAAGCGCTGGTCATGCGCCAGGCGCTGGCCGGCATGCTCTGGTCCAAACAGTATTTCTTCTTCGACGTGGACAAATGGCTGGAAGAACACGGTATCGATTCGATAAAGCCGGGGGGCCGCTTCATGCGGAACCGCGAGTGGTTCCACATGGTGAATCAGCACATCATCTCCATGCCAGATAAATGGGAGTATCCGTGGTACGCGGCGTGGGACTTGGCTTTCCACACCATAGCGCTCTCCACGGTCGACGTGGAGTTCGCCGAACAACAGCTCGACCTGATGTTGCAGGAGTTTTTCATCCATCCGACAGGTCAGATTCCCGCCTATGAGTGGAACTTCAGCGACGTCAATCCGCCGGTACACGCCTTGGCAACGATTTTCTTATATCGCACGGACCAGGCTCTGAAGGGCCAAGGCGACATCGACTTTCTCAAACGCTCGTTTGCTAAGCTGATTCTGAACTTTAGTTGGTGGGTGAATCGCAAAGATCGCTTTGGCAAGAACCTGTTTGAAGGCGGCTTTCTCGGGCTGGACAACATTGGTGTCTTCGACCGCAGCGCGCCGCTGCCCACCGGCGGCAGCCTCGAGCAGGCTGACGGCACCGCATGGGTTTGCATGTTTGCCCAGAACATGCTGGAGATCGCCGTGGAGTTGGCGGCCCACGATTCCTTTTACGAAGACATGGCCCAGAAGTTTACCGAGCATTTCTTCTGGATCGCGGTTGCCATGAATCAGGTGGGGCCTGATGGTATGTGGGACGAGGAGGATGGTTTCTACTACGACGTCCTGCGCCTCCCGGATGGTAGCGCCCAGCGGCTCAAGGTCCGCTCCATGGTGGGACTGCTCCCGTTGGCAGCCACCACGGTGATCGAGCCGTGGCAGCGCGAACGGGTGCCCCGAGTGGCGGAGACCATGCGTGAGCGCTTCCAGCGAATGCCCGAGCTACGCACCAGCATTCATGCCACCGGGGTTGGCCATCTCGGGTATGGCGAGCGCGGAATCGCTGCGCTGGTGAATGAAGACCGGTTGCGCCGGATTCTGACGCGCATGCTGGACGAAAATGAGTTCCTTAGCCCGTATGGGATCCGTGCGCTTTCCCGCTACCATCAAGACCACCCCTTCGTCGTGAACGTCGACGGGCAGGAATACCGGGTGAATTATCTTCCCGCGGAGTCCGACACTGGCATGTTCGGCGGCAACTCCAACTGGCGTGGGCCGATCTGGATGCCGGTGAACGTAATTCTGATCCGTGCGCTGCTACAGTACTACCTCTACTATGGCGACAATTTCAAGATCGAGTGTCCGACCGGCTCGGGCAAATTGATGAACCTGTTTGAGGTCGCCCACGAGATTGCAAATCGTTTGGAACGGATCTTTCTGCGGGACAAATCTGGCCGGCGACCCGTATACGGAGGTACAGAGAAATTCCAGACCGATCCGCTGTGGAGGGACAACATCCTCTTCTACGAATACTTCCACGGCGATAACGGTGCTGGCCTCGGTGCCAGTCACCAGACGGGATGGACTGGTGTGGTTGCGAAGCTGATCGAGTTGTTCGGTCGTATGGATGCACAGCAGCTCTTGGACGCCGGCAAAGCCGGCGGGTTTGCGAAGGGCGAGTCGAAGTAGTCGCGAGCGGCGCCTCAACGCGCCGGGATGGTGACCACCGGTGCAGCCGCCCTGGGAGCGGTGTCCGCCATGCTGAAGAGATTCATGAGCTGCAGGAACACCTCCTTGGAACGAAGATCGCTGTCGTCGATCCAGAACCAGGTGTTGCGATAGTTCACCGACACGAATGCGTCGGGCGATTTCTGCTTGCTGCTGTGGATACGAATCATCCGCTTGTCCGGAGCAAGTTGATCCTTTTCGTATCCCGGAAAGGCGCGGGTTTTAGCCAGGTCTTCAGCCGGCACTTCCACGTTGGCAGCCATGTTTTGCATTACGCTGATAACCGAGCGGGTCATCATGGCGATTTCGGTATCGCTGGAGGATACCGGGGCCTGGACGATGGTGAATTCCTCAGCGTCCTGTTTGAGCTTCAGCAAGCCCCGCAACTCCCTGATGTCCTCCACGATTTCGGGGGCAATGTCGGCCTTGCGCAATGCGACGATCGTTGTCGGCCCTTTGGGATCGGGCTTGACATAGGTCCTCACCCCGCCCGAAATCTGGATCTTGCGCAATAATGCCCGCACTCGTTCGAATTCCGGGTCAGCGGGGGTAATACCGTTCAAAGTTGTCTGCTGGTTCTTGACCCCATTGACCGAAATTACGACGGAGAGCAGGATCAAGTCAGCGGGAACTCCGTTTTGGATGGCGCCGAATACCAGGGTGGGTGCGAGCGGAGTCAGCAGCCCCTGGATAAACGCGCTGCCGGTCAACGGCGAGTAGGTAATTGTGGGGGTGTAACCTAGGGCTGCGCCGACGCCGACGTTCTCCTGCGTAGCTGCCCCCGGCGTAGTAACTTGGGCGCCCACGGAAGCTGTCTGCGTCAACGAATAACCGGTGGTTATACTCGATATATCCACGAAGATAGGCGCATCGATGTATCGCAGCTTGACAATGTTCAGCAGCATCTGCTCCTTCCACGAGTCCGCCAGGCCGGAGCTATAAGCAGCCCGGTCGCGAGGAAGCGACTGTGGGCCGATCTTGGGATGCAGGCACCCCGTTGACAGGAGTGAAAGGCCGCACGTAATGGATACAAGAAGTTTTCTTGTCATCGGGAATTGCTGGGCGTAGATACGAAGTCCAACCCCTTTCATAAGGTTCACTCCGTCAAGACACCGCGAACTCGCCACACACTTAGAAACCGGCATTGAAGCGAGCGAGCAGCGGCTGTTCAATCAAATGAGTTCGTACCACCGGATGTCCTGTTCGGAGCAGAAGTAAGGACCGTAGAACGGCTCCTGCAGGCAAAGCACTTTGACCTTCTTGCGCGGCGCCTGCTCGATGAGCTTCAGGTGCTTGTCAATCATTGCCTGCTTGATTTGGGACAGCGAGTATTTCCCGCCGGCAACATTGCTGGCCTGGATAAGGCCACAGCGGACGATCCGGGACATGAGAACACCTCCGCGAAAGGCAATATATCAGACGTTTCCGCCTACTACGTTGATGACATGCCCGCGGGTGAGGGGAGAATGCAGGTGCGGTGAGTGGAAGTGTTGGGGCGACGTCCGGCCGGAAGGTATCGCTGCGGCCTGATGAGCTAGTCGGGGGTCCAGCCGAGGAACTCCTCGTGACCTTCGAAGATCGCGATCAGCAACTCGCGGAGGCGCCGCTTCCGTGCAGGTGGTTTGGGCCCCTCGCTTGAATCCAGCTGTTCTTCTACCGGTTGTTCGAGTTCCGGATCGATGCAGGGTGGTGCTGCCATAAGACGTCCCGCCTCTTCTCTTTTCTCTGATTCCAACTTATGCAGTCGGGGTTGCTGCGACAATGACCGGCATCACGTCGCCTTGTGATAGGAGGGCGGAAGCGCAGTGACGTCATGACTCTGGCGCGTCCGTGGAGCGCATTATAGGATTAGGCTTCTGCCCGCAGCCTGATCGCGATGAATCCGGGCGAGGAGAGATCGTATCGGCGTCTCGCTACGCTTGCACCTGAGCCAGGCCATTTTCCTGTTCTTTGCCGGGACGATCGCCGGAACGCTGAACGCGGTGGCGGGCGGTGGGACTTTTATTTCGTTCCCGGCGTTGTTGTCCACGGGCGTACCGCCGGTGGAGGCGAATGCCACCAACACCGTCGCCCTCTGGCCGGGCCTCGCAGCCAGCACGGGCGCATATCTGAAGCGGCTCAATGTGCCGCGCCGCGTGCTTGTCCCCTTGCTGGTGACCAGCGTTGCCGGAGGGTTCGCCGGTTCCCTGCTCCTGCTGAAGACTCCACAACGTGTTTTCCTTCAGCTCGTTCCCTGGCTGCTCCTGGGCGGCACCTTGTTGTTCATCTTCGGCAACAATCTGCGCGCCCTGGCCGGGAAATCGCACACCGTGGACGATCTGAGCCGGATGTCCTGGCGGGCGATTACCGCTGCGTCGTTTGCGGAATTGCTCGTGTCAATCTACGGAGGTTATTTCGGCGCGGGCATCGGCTTCATGCTGCTGGGGATGCTGGCGGCCATGGGGATTCACGACATTCACGCCATGGGCGCCATCCGGACATTGCTTTCGGTCGTGATCAACGCCGCCGCGGTCCTGACGTTCGTGGTTGCCGGGGCGGTGCTTTGGACGCAGTGCCTGGTGATGATTGCGGGCGCAATGGCAGGAGGCTGGTTCGGAGCACATTACGCACAGAAAGCGGATCCGCAAAAAGTGCGGCGCGTGGTGATCGCCATCGGACTGGCGATGACCGCGTATTATTTTGTCAAGTTGCGATAGCGGCCCAGGCTAGACCGCAGGTTGTGCGCCTTCGACCTCGGGCATCAGCGAAGGAACCGCCGCCTGGCTTTCCGACTCTCTCACGACGCGAGCGGCCAGAGGCTTCAGCCACAGCAATGCCATGAAGGCCGCCACCAGGTCGCACACAATCATGGCCCAGAACACCTTCGACCAGGAACCGGTCCTGGCATACATCCAGGCCGCGCCCGGGCCGGCAAAGGCTGAAGCCACTCCCTTGGCGGTGTAGACGACCCCATAGTTGGTCGTGGCCCATTTACTTCCATACAGATCGCCGGTGATCGAGGGGAACAGTGAGAAAATGTTGCCCCATGCAAAGAAACACAGGCCTGACAGCACCACGAACCAGAGGGGCCGGCTGATGAGCTGGAGCAGCGCATACAACGCAATCGCCTCCAGGATAAAGGCGATGAAAATGGCATTCTCCCGGCCGATATGGTCCGATACCCATCCCCAGAAGGGACGGGTAAATCCATTCAGCAGCCGGTCCACGGTGATGGCGAGCACAACTGCGGTCATTCCGAAGGCCACTACGACGTTGTCCACGTGGTACGAGGAAGCCATGGGGTTGAGTTGGGCGGTGACCACCAGACCGCCGAAGGCCAGCATCGTCATCATGAGATAGATAACGTAGAACGACGGCTGGTGGAGCATCTGCCACGGGGTCATGTCGACTGCCGAAGTGTTCACCTTGGCTCTGATCTTCGCGGCTTTTTCCTTCCAGTTGGGCGGCGTCCATCCCATGGGCGGCCGGGCCAGGAACAGTGCACAGGCGAGCACCACAATTCCCTGGATGATTCCCCAGACAACGAACGTGTGCTGGTAGCCGGAAGTTTTCAGCATGGAGGCAATGGGAGCGATCGTCGTTGCCGTACCCACACCGTAAGCACCGGCAGTCAGACCGACGCACAGACCGCGATGGTCGGGGAACCATTTCAGCGCGTTGCCAATGGTCCCGCCGTACACGATTCCGGCGCCGATGCCGCCTACTGAGTACCAGAAATAAAGGCTGGTGATGCTCTCCGCCTTGCCCGACATGACCCACCCCAGCGCCACCAGGACTGAGCCGATACCCAGCATGAATCGCGGGCCAATGCGATCGACGAGATATCCCTCGAAAGGCACCAGCCAGGTTTCCAGCGCAATAAATAAGGTGAAGGTCCATTGCACCGCCACCAGCGTCACGTGCAGGTGGGCCTGGATGGGTTTGGTGAAGAGAGTCCAGGCATACTGCAGGTTCGCGATGGCCATCATCGCGATAATGCCCGCGATCAACTGGAGCCAGCGATTGGGAATGCGCGAGGGGTGAATCAGCGTGTCCGGAGATGCAGCCATCGATCTGCCTCCATTACGGGGTTAGACGTCAACCACGCTCGGCCAGAGCCGCAAGTACGCCAACGATGTAGTCCAGATATGGTAGAGTGGTCCGGTAACCGAACCACTTTCCGGCGAAACTCTAGCACGTGCCTTTCGGAGAGTCAACGTTCTTGTGATGCTACGATTCGTCTCCCCATCATCCTGGTTTGCGAGACGCCTTGTCGAAATCCGATCCCTGGTTGCACGGCAATTCACTGACTAACCATGGACGAGACCCCGCGAAGTCAAACCGGCACGTATCTTGTTCATCTCGACGGACTGATCCTCCATGGAGGTCAGCTTCGCGACAGGTTGAGAGCTGACCCTTCGAGCCCGTCGGCACTGGCTGCAACTCGGGTGTGGCAGGAGGAATGTGGCGCGACTATCAGTCAACTCTCCGGAGGCAGCAAAGGGCATTGGCTTGCGCGGTCGTTCAGCGAGGCGTTTCTCATTCGCTCAGCGGACGGAGATGCTGTCGAAACGACGGCGCCGGCCGAAATCGTCGAGAGACTGCTGGGCGTCCTGCAGCAAGCCGTTCGTTCGCTCAATCAAATGGAGGCTTCTCCATTGCCCCAGGCGCCGACGCCGCGCCGCTTCGATTTCGTTCACGATCCTGCACTTCGGCCGGTGCTCGAGCAGGCTTATGCGGACAGCCGCCGGGCTCTCGAACAAGGGGCCTATGAGCTGGCACTGCGTACCTCCTGCGGAATCATGGAGACGATTGTGACCGACGCACTGCAGCATAAGGGGCCGGGCGCGCTGGCGGACTCGGGAGCGCCTGCGGGCGAGCTGAGCGAGTGGTCATTCGAGACGCGGCTCGCGGTCGCGCAGAAGGCGGGGCTGATTCGCGGCGGATGCGCCCGGCTGCCTGCGGTTGCGCGAAGGTACCGCGATGTTACTGATTCCGGTGGCGAGAGCGTTCCAGAGGCGACCATCTCCGAGCGCGATGCGCGAGTGAGTGCGCAGGTGCTTCAGGTCGTGATGCGAGACTTGAATCCTGGGCGATAGCCTGCTTTCAGCCTTGCAAATCCTGTCGGAACACCGGCTGTGCCGGGTCGAGCCTGCCGTCAATAACCGCCATCAGCAGCTCTTCGTATGCCTCCTCCGCTTCGGATCGAGATGGGTAGCCGCGCTCTCTTTGCAGGGCCCCACTGGCGGAGTAGATAAGCGTGAAGTAGCGGCCCGAGGAATATTGAATTTCGAGCAGCTTGTTGGGGATGTCGGGGTCGCCGGCCTGCCCAAGCACGTCCATCAACGCCACCGTCCACTGCCTGCCTTTCGGGTCGGTCACCACCTCGCGCGCGAGGTACTGCCAATCGTCCATGCTCCACAGCGGCATACTATGCAAGCAATTGAGCAAGCGCCTTAGCCACCTGCGAGCCGGTGAAGGGCTTCGGCACCAGCAATACCCTTCTGGCTTGCCGCGCGCGAAGGCTCTTGTCAGCTTCCAGCTCCGTGTCCGTGATGATGACGATGGGAAGCTCGGCGTGGTCGGCGTGGCTGCGCACGATGTCGAAGAGCGACTCGCTCATGTCGTAAGCGGAACAGTCGAGCACGACGGCATCGGCGTGATGTTCCTGAATCAGTTCATTGATGGCAGCGGTGTATCCGGCGGCGAACACCTCGTAGCCCAGATCGCGCAGCGAAAACGTCAGGAGCTCGGAGATCTCCGGCGTGTCATCGATGAGCAGGATACGCGGCAACCGCGCCTACTTTTTGCCGGCGCCGGTGCCGGGCAGACGAGGCTTCTTGCCTTCACAGGGCTCCAGGTCCATCACCCACACGCACCCACCGGCGGTGTAGTACGCGCGATGGTCGTTTTCCACGCTCGCGCCCCAGGCCTCCAGAGTGCGCATGGCGAAGGTGTAGCCTTCGAAGTTGTTGCGGGTATGTTCCAGCACCTCGTTGGTGTGCCAGTTGTCGGTGATGAGGGCGTCACCGGCATGAACGCGGAGCACCGTGTAATAGCGGTCGAAGTCCGCTTCCGGCCGCACGTCGCGGGTCGCGCCACGCTTCTTGCCTTCGCTGACGATGTAGCTTGCCTGGGCTTCAGGAGCGGCGGGGGGAGTGTTGCCTTTCGTGCTCATACGGTTTCCGCCACCACCGCGGCTGCTTCCGCGGATGCCATGTTTGCTACGTTCCTCACTTCGGCAGCCTGAATCAAGGCTTCGGGCAATTCAACGCCCATCATGCGCCACTGGTCGTTGGCAAACTTCTGCAGGGTAGCGACGTGCTCGGCGTGCAGATGGCCGAAGCGTCCCTGCAGTTTCAGGTACTCGGAGACTGGCCGCATAGCCTGCGGACGGAAGCTGTAATCGTAGGCGCGCTTCTCAGGGTCCCACTCCCACATAGGAAAGAGACCGCACTCGACGACCAGCCGTCCAAGATCGATGGAGCGCGGCGTCTCGTACACGAAGCCCTTCTGGCATGGCGTATAGACCAGCAGATAGGCAGCGCCTTTGTGGTTCAGCCCCTTGCGCACCTTGTTCATCAGGTCGATAGGGTAGCCCACGCTGGCGGTCGCCACATAGCAGTGCGGATGGCCGGCCGCCATCATGCGCGCCAGGTCTTTGGGAAACAGTTTCTTCGCCTCGGGGACCTTCGGGCCAGGAGGCGAGAAGGTGGTCATGCCGCCGTAAGGCGTGCGTGACGAGGCCTGAATGCCGGTGTTGGCGTACTGTTCATTGTCGTAGCAGATGATGAGGCAGTCGTGGTTGCGATAGAGCGCGCCGGAGATGGACGCCAGGCCGATGTCAGAGGCGCTGCCGTCACCCGCTTCGCAAATAATGTTGGGAAAGGCGCCCTTCCACTTGCCCTTGCGGATCATGGCTTCGTAAGCGGCGGCGACACCGGAGGTGAAGCTGCCCGAACTGCCGATCTGGGTGTGCGCCCAGGGGACGTTGTAGGGCGTGCACAGATACGAACTGTTCGCGACATACATGCAGCCGGTCGGTCCGACCAGGATGGTGTTGTCGCCCGCCGCCTTGCTCGTCATGCGGTACTGAATGGAGGGCCCGCAGCCGGCACAGGTGCGGTGGCCGGGGACAAACGGTTCGCTCGACGAAACATCAGGGTTGTAGAAACGTGCTCCCTGGTTCGGGCCGTCGAGAATGGGCAATATCTGCCGCTCAACCACAACTGTTGCCATGATCGCTCCTCCAATGGCAGGGCCACGTTACCGACCCTCGCATCCTATTCTTCGAATCCGACCCAGTGCGTGCGTTTTTCGATTTTCCCGCGTTTCATCGCGTCGGTCATTTTTTGTGTCATCCAATAGAACTCTTTCAGCACGATCGCCTCGCCGCCAAGTCCCGCCATGAATGATATGACGAGCGGCCGCTGTGGACTTTCGTACAGCGCCGCGCAGGCTTCTGCATACAGCGACCCGCCGCTGCTCACGCTGCCCAGACCCATGTTGGTCTCGATGACGCCGACTACCTTGAACTTACTCAGCGCCTGGTTCACGCGATCGGTCGGGTAGGGTCTGATGGTGCGCAATCTCACCAGGCCGACCTTGGCGCCATTCTCGCGCAGGTGCTGGATGGCGAAACGCGCCGTGATCGCGTGGCCGCCCTGCATGAAGAAGGCGACTTCAGCGTCATCGGTCATGAATTCTTCGACCCAGGGCTCGTACCGCCGCCCAAAGATGCGGGCGAAGTCATCGTGGACCTCTTCAATGACCGGCATCGCCTCTTCCATGGCCCGGGCCCGCTCCAACTGCAGCGGGGGCCCCTGCTCGGGCATGATTTGCGGGCCGTGCGACACCGGATATCGCGGATCGAGCGGGTACGGGTGCTTGTACGGCGGCAGGAATTCCTTCACCTGTCCGGGGTCGGGCAACTCGACGTCACTGGTAATGTGAGAGACGAAGAAGCCGTCCTGGCAGACCATCTGCGGCAAAAGCACCCGCGGGTCTTCGCCGATGCGATAAGCCATCAAGTGATTGTCGAATGCCTCCTGGGCATCGCATGACCAGCCCATCAGCCAGCCCATATCGCGGGTGGAGAGGGCGTCGGTGTGTTCCGAACCGAAATCTCCAGGTGGATCGAGGGTGCGGTCGGCGATCATCATCTGCACCGGCATGCGGCTTCCGGAGATTGGCGAGTACAGCTCGTAGGCAAAGGTCACGCCGACTCCGGAGCTGCCAGTGAAGACGCGGGCGCCGCTGGAGGAAGCCCCGTGCGCGATGCTTAACTGCGAGTGCTCACTGTCGGCCACGATGTACTCGGCGTCGAGCTCGCCGTTGGCCACCATCTGCGCCAGCGCCATCATGGTCGCGGTGTAAGGCCGGATTGGGTAGGCCGTAATCACGTCAACGTCGGCGTACTTGGCGGCCTGTGCCGCGGCCACGCAGCCGTTTATCCGGACCGTTTTCTTCTGTGTTGCGGTGGCTGTCGCCATAATTAACTCCGTAGGCTTCTAAATGTCCTTCGCCGGCCGCTCGGCCAGGCGCCTCAACTCCTCCGCCTGCCGCCCGTGCAGCCCGGGTGTAATGGCGAAGGCCGTATCCATTCGGGTGACGCCGCCATCGAAATCGAGTTCAGGCACGCCTTCGAGGCACCCGGTCGGACATTCCTCGATGCACACTCGGCATCCTTTGCAGTAATTGATCAGAATCTTGTAAAGGCCGTTGGAACGGTCGGGCCGTGTGATGCAGGGTTCGGGACAGACCAGATAGCAGTTGTCGCAGGCATTACAGGTGCCGCAACTGAAACAGCGGCAGGCCTCCTCGACCGCCTGCTCTTCCGAGAATGACTGAATCACTTCATCCTGTGTCCTGCGGCGGCTTGCGGGCGGCACCATCGCCTGCTGAACGCGGGGAAAGTGCGGGAAGTAAGTCATGTTCATGCGGTTCAAGTCAAAGAGGACGTCAACCGGAATGCTGCGTGGCTGCAACGGCTCTCCACGCAACACCTTGTCCAGATTGAAGGCCACTCGTTTGCCATCGCCGACGGCATTTACCACCATGAGTTGCTGGCCTGTTCCGAGCTGTACCACATCGCCTGCGGCGAAGAAGTTGGTGTTTCCAAGGCGTCCGAATTTGTCGATCTTGATGGTGCCACGGTCAGTCTTGAACTCGTCAGGCAGCCAGGCCAGGGATGCGTGCTGGCCGACGGCGATGATCACGTTGTCCACGGCGAAATGCTCCGGCGCAACGTCGCGATTGATGATGATGGGCGAGGCATTAATGACACCCGAGAAGCGGGCTGGATGCAGGTGCAGCGCCTCGACTTTGCCGTTGCCAAGCACCGTGGTTACCGCCCGTCCGTGCAGCAGCTCCACCCCTTCTTCGAGCATGTCGTGCAGATCTTCGGGGACGGCCGGCATCTCCTGCAGGTTCTGCTCCACCGTGATCATGGTCACTTCGATGGCGCCCTGGCGCAACGCTTCGCGGGCGCAGTCGATCGCGGTGTTCCCTCCCCCGATAACGGCGACGCGGGAACCCAGCTTGACCTTGGAGGTGCCCATGCCGATGTCGCGCAGGAATGGGAGTCCGAAGTGGACGCCCTCCTTGTCTTCACCCTCCGCTCGCGCGCTATTGGGTTCGATAAGGCCGACCGCCAGCACGCAGGCGTCGTAATTCTTCTTCAGGTCGTCCCAGGAAACGTCTTTGCCAACCTCGACGTTGGTCTTGATGGTCACGCCGAGCTCGATGAGGCGTTCGATCTCGCGATCAAGTACATGCTGCGGCAGCACCCAGTCGGGAATGCCACCACGGTTGAGTCCACCTGCTTTGGGTGATTTCTCCAAGATGGTCACCGCGTAACCGAGGCGGGCAAGCTGGTAGGCGGCGCTATGGCCGGCTGGACCGGAGCCGACGACCGCGACTTTCTTGCCGTTCGGCGGGCCGGCCTTGACCACATCATGCTTCAACGCCTGTCCGAGATCGCCGAGAAAGCGCTCGACCGCGCGGATGGAAATCGCCTCGTCGTATTTTCCGCGGTTGCAGGCCTGCTCGCAAGGGTGATAGCAGACTCGTCCGGTGACGGATGGAAAGGGCATGTCCTCCTTGATAAGCGCATAGGCGTCGAGATACTTGCCGCGTTTTACCAGATCGAGATAGCCCTGAATCTTCTCATTGGTGCCGCAGGCATTGTTGCAGGGCGGCATCTTGTCGCGGTACACCGGCCGGATGGCGCGCCAGTTGCCGGTGGGAAACAGGTCCTGGCCTCTTTCCTGCGATGGCGCAGGTGTGATGCCACCGAAGGTAATCTTGAGCCGGTCGGGGATGCGTGTGCCTTTGGTTGACATGTGCTCCTTCTCTAGGCAGCCACTGGGTTCAGCGGCATGATATGCAAGTCGTCGAGCGCCATGCGAAATGCATTCTTGTTTGCAATCATCGGCTCGATGGTCTCCAATTTGACAATGCCCGTGGTCTTGACCACGGCCGCAATCAGAGGCGCGGCAATATCCGGCGCGACGGCCTTGCTGCGCTCGGCGGCGCCCTCGGTGGAAAGGCGGTCAAGTCCTAACTCGCCAAGCCGGTAATAAAGCCATTTGTGGTCGGCCAGCCTGGCGGCATCCACACAAACGAGTTGGGCCAGCCGCTCCGGTCCCGGTACGAAACGAACCATGTACTCCGGCGAATAGTGCGTGTTGATCACCAGCGTTCCACCCGGAGGCATACCGAGGAGATAGTCCCAGCCTTTCACCATCGTTTCTTCGACGAGCACAACAATGTTGGGATGCTCGTTTTCATAGGTGAGCGCGTTCTCGATGACGGTGTCGCTGACGCGGCAGTACTTGCGCGTCGGAGCATTGGTGCGGTCGGGATTGTCAACATAGTTTTCCATCGCCTGTGCGACCTTGCCCTCGAGCCGCGCAGCCGCAGAGACGGAGTTGACGATATCGCGACCTTCCTTGTCCATGATGATGCCGCGCGTCCAAACGGTGAGTTCGGTATAGCTCATGCTTGACCCTTCATTTCTCCCATCCCCGGAGTTTCTTCGTCCCTCAGGACTCGTTGAGCACGATTTCTTCCACGTCTTCGATATGCCGGCGCATGGCCGACTTTGCCGCTTCGGCATCGCGACGCTTGATGGCAGCCAGAATTCGCCGGTGTCCAGACAGCGATTTCTGCTGACGGTCCGGCACCTGCAATGATCGTTCGCGCGTGTCGCGCAGCAAGTCCATCACAATGTCGATAACCTTCAGAACAACACTATTCCCTGATGCCAGGGCGATGCTGTAGTGGAATTCCGCATCCTCGGCGATGGCAATTTCTCCGAGTGCGAGCTTCTCTTCCTGCCGCTGCAGGATCTGTTCCATCTCGGCAATTTCCTCGTGAGTCGCATGCGCGGCGGCGCGCGAAGCGATGGGCGGCTCGAGCATCTTGCGAAAGTCCAGCAGTTCTCTGACCAGTTCGCGCCGGCGCTTCAGCGCGTTGGAAATTGGGTTGACGGATGGCTCCGCCGATCGCCCGCGCACCATGGTCCCCGCACCCTGACGCGGCTCTACCAGGCCCATCAGTTCGAGGCCGCGAATTGCGTCCCGGATTGAGCTTCGGCTGACTTGCAGCATCTCCGCGAGCTCGCGCTCCGATGGCAGCTTGTCGCCAGCCTTCAGCTTCTCCTCAATAAAGTGTTCGAGCTGCTTGGCGACTTCCTCGTAAACCTTGGGCCGGCGGACGACTTCAAAAGCGCGCTTGGAGGTGGCAGGCATGGGCAAGTGGTCTGATAAGCGGACCAGCGACGGACAAGTATACCCTCTTGTGGGGGAGCACGACAAACACTTTCCTTGCGGGTCGCAATCGACCGGAGGGCTGCAAAACAGCATGGGCAACTGAGCGGCGAGTGCATCTCTATTCGGGGCCGATCCGGAGAGCAATCGGCGGGTTTACGGCCTGAGGTGCGACGAGCGTTCGCACGAAGCCATCGGACAGGCGCCACCAGCCTTGAAGGCTTTCGCTTTCGCGGCAACGAACTTCCAGCGGCCGCCAACTTGCCGAATCACTCACCAGGGCGGCGCCGTCTGAGTTCACCAGACGAGTTCCTTCCGCCTGATGGCCGCGCCCAATAGGTTCGGGAAAGCTGATGATGACGGAGCGTGTATCAAGCCGAAGACCCTCGCACAGAGCTTTAAGCGTGCTCTCCTTGGCGCTCCACAGCAGAGTTACCAGAGCCGTGCGATCACCAACCGCAGCTTGCGCAACCCGGGCTTGCTCTTCGCCGGTAAAGTAATCGGACAGGAAGGCATCACTGCGCGCTTCCACATGCTCCAGATCACATCCGATCGGCGCGTCAACCGATGCAATCGCGCAAAGCGCATTTCCATCGCAATGGCTGATTGAGATCCTGGTTGGGGCCGCCTGGCTTGCGATGAAGACTTCAGGAGCGCCAGAGGAAGCGGGACGGATCTCGATGCTCGCGAGAGCGCGGAGATCGCCCGGCATCTTCAGACGCAGCGCTATAGCTCGTTTCGCCGTCCAGCGTCCCAGCCGCCAGTCGGCCCGCCGCTTAGGAACGCGCAGGGCACTGCAGCGGTCTTTCTCGGCCGCGGCAAGCCAGTCATCCTCCCGAGGTATGTCGGCCTCGCTCTGCTCGAACCAATAGACATCCATGACAGACGGCTACTGCCTATGCCAGCGCCGTTTCCCCCGACATGATTGCCTGCAACGCCTTCGTGGTCTCGCTGTCCACATTGCCGGGCAACGCTGCCGTGCGATAGCCGCTCAGGTAAAGGTAGCAGTTCCCTTTCGCGTCCACTACCTCGGCATCAAAGGTGCCATCTTCCGGATAAGGGGTGACAACGGCGTACAGCTTGCCTTCCGCCAACTCCGGCGCACGTAACAGCGAGACTTGCTGTACGTCCTGGGGCAGGCCAAAGCGATTTTGCGCGCCGAGCTCCCACAAGCCGGCGGTCTGGAAGCACAGCTCAATCAGGCGCGGCGCCATCAGCGTCGGCTGGTCCGAAGGCTGATGGTTTCCGGGCAGGTCCTGCGCCATGAGCCCAACCATGCGCTTGCCGTCCCACCACGCACGCTCCACCACCTGGTAGGCCGGGCCGTGGAAGTACACGCGGTAGATCTCTGCGGCCTCAACGATGGAGTCGGAGGTTGTAATGAGGGGCTTGGACTGAACCTCGGCTGGAGCCTGTTTCGTCACCCGCACCCGCGCGGTGAAGTGCACGGTCTCTTGCGGCTCCGGTTGATTCAGCAGCGTACGACGGCCAATCAAGCGGCAATCGGCTACCAGCCGGTCGCCCTGCGGGTAGTACACCGCCTGGACGATCAAAGTCCGCGGTTCGTCCCGGTAGAACTTGAAGGGTGCGAGAAAGTTCACCTCTTCCACGCCCTCGACATACCAGCCCGGATGCACGCACAGCGCGGCTTCGGCAAATGCTTCGATGCCCATAACGCCGGGCAGCACGGGCGTGCCGTCGATGCGATGGTCGTACAGGAACGGCTGCGACGCCGGATCCAGCGTTGTTTCCATCGTCAGGCCCGAATAAACGCCCATTCCGGTGATCTTGCCGACCATGGGACCATGCGCGGCCAGGCGCTCTTCTGAAGCCAGGGCCTGAACATCGAGCCCGCCGGTGGCATCCCACTCGTTCAGCAGAACGCCGAGGCGCTGGCCGACGACGACTTCACCCACAGTTCCGCCCGCGGTCAATTCGCGGCGAATCCACGGTACACCAGCTTCAGGTGGCAGCATGTCGATGCCGGCCAGCTCCATCATCTTGGGGATGGAGCCGCGTGTGGCCATGCCGATGCCGCCCCACGCGCTCCAATCGATAACGATGCCGCGGGTTTGGGGTCGCGTCGAACGAAAGCTGGACGTGATCTTGCACAGCAGGTCGTTGGCCGAGCTGTAGTCGGATTGCCCGGCGTTGCCGAAGCGGCCGGCAACCGAGCTGAAGGCAAGTGTCGCTTTCAGCGGCATGTCGCCAATGGCATGCAGAAGATTGAACCAGCCGTCAGCCTTCACGTCAAAGACCAGATCGAACTCAGCGGGAGTCTTGTCGGGCAGGAAGTGACTGCGCTCGATTCCGGCGGCATGCAGCACAACGTCAATACGCCCGCTGCGCTCGCGGACCCGACTGACGACCTTGGCCACAGCCTCAGCATCAGTGAGGTTGACAGTGAAGTACTGCACCGTGCCGCCCGCCGCGCGGACAGCGTCAATTGCCCCCTGGGCAGCCTGAGCCCGCTCCAGAGCGGCCAGTTCCTTTTCCACCAGCGCAGGCGTGGCCCGCTCGCCGCGCGCCTGAATTCGAGCGAACAACTCGCGCTTCAGGCCGTCTTTGTCCGCGACAAAGCGATTGAGGTCCGGGTTGTTCGGGTCGGGTTCGGGCACCAGATCGAGCAGGTAGAAGGTGCCGCCGGAAGCTGCCGCCAGATCAGCGGTGATGGCGGAGACGATGCTTCCGGCTGCGCCGGAAATGAGAAACACTGTGTTTTCGTCCAGCGTCAGTCCGGACTGGCCGTCAGCCATGGATTGCTCGCGCAGTCCAACGGTCCAGCGCAGGCCCTGCTTATTGCCAACTTCGACTACGCCCGGATCGCGCAGAGTCTCAGCGACGAGCGTCTCAGCAATTTCCGACGCATTGCGACTGGCCTCGAAATCAACGGCTTTCACCATGACTTCGGGGCGTTCGCGCTTGTAGGTCTTGGTAAAGCCGGTTACTGCACCGCCGAGCGGGCATGTGGCTCCGGCATCATCGTATCCATGATGCCCGTCTAGACGCGTCGCGGAAACGAGGAATGTCCCCGTTTTGGCGATCTGTTCGTAGAGAACTCGCATGGTGGCGTAAAACGACTTGACGCGCATCTGCAAGGCTTCGTGCCAAGCGGTAAGATCCATCCGGTCGATCGGCCCTTCTTCATCGAGCGCGGGAAGCCAGTACACGCCTTGCACCGAACCAGCGGCCAGCCAATTCGTGAGCGTATTAGCCAGGGTATTCGGATCGCGAGCGTCTTCAATTGGCAGTACTTCGACACCCTTGGCTTGCAGCTGTTGTGTCAGCGCGCTTGCCACTCCGCCGTTATCGGGCATGACGACCACGCGGCTGCCGGCACTTAGTGTCACCCCGGTGGGCTTGCAGAGGTTGAGAGGCGGGCGCAGGTTGGGCACTGGTACGCGCCGTGGCACGCGTTCCGCGGCATCGAAGCCGATAAGCGGGGGACGTTGGCGGGCCTGAGCGGGAGTGGCCGAAGTAGCAGCGACAGGTGTTGGGGTAGGCGCCTCCGTTGCACGCGCACGGTCACATGCGAACTGGATGACGTGCGCCAACGTCGGAAAGTTGCGCAGCTTCAGGTTCTCGTCGCGGGGAATGTTGTACGCCGCGCGAATCGCGGCGAACATCTCTGCCTGCTTGACCGTGTCAATTCCCAGGTCGGCTTCCAGGTCAAGGTCGAGATCCAGCATGTCCTTGGGATAGCCGGTCTTCTCGGCCACGATCTCCAGCACCTTGTCTTTGATCGCGTCGGCCGAAGGCGCTGAGACCGCAACTTGTGTAGGCGCCCGGGTAGTTGGCGCAAGGGGCGCCGCTTCAGATACGGTCAGCAGGCTGGGAACCTGCGCGGACGCAGCAGGAGCCGCCAGCTCGGGGCGCTGCTCGTAAACGAAGCGAATCACGTGCGCCAGAGTCGGGTAGTCGCGCAGCTTGCGGTTGTCATCGCGCGGAATGTTATAGATTTCGCGGATGGCCGCGAACATCTCGGCTTGCTTAACCGTGTCAACGCCGAGGTCGGCTTCCAGATCAAGGTCAAGGTCGAGCATGTCCTTGGGGTAGCCAGTCTTTGCCACGACGAGGTCGAGGATACGTTCCTTGACCGAGTCCTCAACGTTGCTCTGCTGCGGTGGTGTTGCCGCGGCCGGCGAGGCGACGGCAGTTGCCTGCGGCGACGATGTCTCGCCGGCCACCGGTGCTGACGGCGCTACTCCTGCCAGATCGGGCCGCTTCTCATACACAAACCGGATGACGTGCGCCAGAGTCGGGTAGTCGCGCAGCTTGCGGTTCTCGTCGCGCGGAATGTTGTAGATTTCGCGGATGGCGGCGAACATTTCCGCCTGCTTGACGGTGTCAACGCCGAGGTCGGCTTCCAGATCAAGGTCCAGGTCGAGCATGTCCTTGGGATAGCCGGTTTTCTCCACGACTAGAGAGAGGATGCGTTCCTTCACAGAATCGCCTGCCCCGTTTATTGGAGCGGTCATCGCAGGCGCCAGCGAAACTGGCTGGTTTGCGACCGGAGCCGGGGCGGGGGTGGATGGTTGAGGGCTTTGCTCAGGTACAGCCGCACCAGCCAGGTCAGGCCGCTTCTCATACACAAACCGGATGACGTGCGCCAGGGTCGGGTAGTCGCGCAATTTGCGGTTCTCGTCGCGCGGGATGTTGTAGATCTCACGAATCGCGGCAAACATCTCGGCCTGCTTGACGGTGTCAACGCCGAGGTCGGCTTCCAGATCAAGGTCAAGGTCGAGCATGTCCTGCGGGTAGCCGGTCTTCTCGACGACCAGAGCAAGGATGCGTTGCTTCACATCACTCGCAATGCCGCCCTTGGGAGAGGTCACCGCCGGCGGGGGCGTGACTTTGCTTTCGTTCTTCGGCTCGGCCGCCACCCTCACTGCGGCCGCGGCTGCATCGGCGGGCGCCGGCGCGATCGTAGTCGCCAGGTCGGGACGCTTCTCAAATACAAACCGGATCACGTGCGCCAGTGTTGGATAATCACGCAGCTTGCGGTTCTCGTCACGCGGAATGTTGTAGATCTCACGAATCGCGGCAAACATCTCCGCCTGCTTGACGGTGTCAACTCCAAGGTCGGCTTCGAGATCAAGGTCCAGGTCCAGCATGTCTTTAGGATAGCCAGTCTTCTCCACGACTAAGGCGAGGATGCGTTCCTCCACGTCACCCCCTGCACCGTCAATGGGAGTGATCACTGGCGTTGGCGGCGCGACCGGCTTGACTTCATGCTTCACGGCTGCCGGCGCCGGAGCGGGCTTAACTTCTTGCCTGGTGGCTGCTGTTGGCGCTGGAGCCGGGGTCACCGAGGGTTTGGGCGGTTGCGAGGGAGCGACCGCTGCCACTGACACCGGCGCGCTCGGTTTGGCAACTACAGTTGCTGGTGCTGCGGTCGGACGCGCGGCTGGCACCTGCGGCGCGACGTTGGCTGCCGCCGACGCTCCCGCTTGGGTACCCGGAGCTGGCGCAGCCTCCTTTTGGGACTGTTGCACCCCTGCAACCACTCGCTTCGCCGACCCCTGATCCTTCACCCGAAGCGTGCGGCTTACAACTTCCAGCTCTGCCGAAGGTTGACCGGCGATCCGCGTCAGCCAGGCATTCCACGTCGTTGTGTCAGCAATGCGGTAGGCATAGCCCAGAGCATTCGGCTGGCGACGCGCGCCGTCCCTGGTCGGCACCCAACGCAACAGCATCATGGCGATCTGGGAACCGAACCCGGCGCCGAGGTGCAATGCGTATTGAACGGGATAAGGTCCGCCCCTCGACAGGTTCAATTGACCTAACTCGGGATCGACTTCCTTGAAGTTGGCAACCGGTGGCACCAGTCCAGTTTCCAGGGTTTTCACGGCGAGGACATCTTCGATGCCGGTAGCCATCGCGTGGCCGGTCATGCCCTTGGTGTTGGCGATCACGATCTTGTCCGCGCCATCGCCGAAGACGCGGCGCAAGGCGTGGATCTCCGCTGAGGCGCTGCCCCCACGCGCCGGCGTGTAGGTTTCGTGGGAAACGAAGACCATCTGCGGCGCCACCTCATTGCGGGCGATACCGCAGCGAATTTCCGCCTGGGCCACCAGTTCCTCCATCACCTGGCCGATGTGCTGGACATCAAGGCGCGTTCCATGGAAGGCGCTATTGGCCGACACCGCGCTCAACACTTCGCAAATAGGCTGGATTGCACGCTCACGCGCGGCTTCAGCGCTCTCGACCACCAGGGCCGCGGCGCCCATGCCCATAATCAGACCGTGACGGCGGCGGTCGAACGGAATTGCAGCGTCTTCAACGGCCTCGTCGGTGGCCGCCGTTCCACTGGCCAGAAAGCCGGGAGCGAACCACCCGATCATGTTGTCGGAAGTAACATCGTCCGCCGAGATAACGATCACGCGACGGCAACGTCCGGCACGGATCCAGTCCTGCGCCAGAGCGACGCCTTGCGCGGTCGTCGCGCAAGCAGCGTTGATTTGCGTGTTGGGACCGCGGGCGCCGATGAGTTCAGCGAACTGCGAATGTCCCATCGACAAAACTCTCAGCAGGAAGCGCCGGTCAAAGACATAGGGATTCTGTTCGAGGGCGGCCTCTAAGCCTGCAATGTGGCGATTGAGGTCCTGCACTAGCGGGGAGTTACCGTCGCCATTGGCCACGCTGGCGCGCAAATGCAGCAGCAGAGCCAACTGTTCGCGGCGGGTGTGGTCGGTGAAATAGTCCGTCATGATGTCGATGAGGGAATCACAGCCCGGGAAGGCCGAGCCAAAAATCACGCCGGTATCGTCGCGCATGGCATCCGGCAAACCCCATCGGTCCGGTAACTGTGTGCCGATGCTCGTAGTCTTGTAGCGCATGACCAGCGGGATGCCGGCGTCACGTAATGCATCGATGCCGGCAGCAATAGCCAGGCGGGTGACACGGTCAAAGGCGGCCAGGTGCTCGGAGGGAACGCCAAATTCACTTTGCAGATCGAAGGCGCCGCCACGGCCAGCCAGCTTGATCACGTCCGCGACATCGTTGATGGATTCAAAAGTGGGCTCGCCCTTCTCGCTCTTAACCAAGCGTCGGATGCGCTTCTCGACCATGGCACGCCGAAACTGCGGGGGGATCGCACTGATGAACTGATCACCTCGCAGGATGCGTTCGACATTGCTGTCGTCGAAGATGCGCTCTGTTCCAGGCAGACCCAGGGACGCTCCGGTGATCGTCACCGGGACGAAGGACGTCGCCGGTTGCTGGCCGCGAGAGAGTTGCCAGCCACCGCGCTCCAGGGCGTCGGCGACCATGCGGCCGAGTTCCTTGTAGGCATTGCCGTTCGTTGAAGCCACCGGCGTTGTGGCAACTGACGCAGCAGTCGCGGCGGGCGACGCTTCAGTAACCGCTGACTCTGGCGCGGCCTGGGGCTGCGAAATCGCCGGCCTGGTCCGGATCTCAACCGCTGCCGAAGGCTGCTCGCCGCCTAACCCGGCGGCGTACATGCCGCACAGCGCCTGGTTGAAGGCGACGATATCGCCGAACTTGGGGTGATTGGTGAATAGCGCGACGACGTCGTTGCGATTGCTGAACACATCGTCGGCAAATCCCTGCAAGGCCTTCTTCGGACCAACTTCCACGAAGACGAGTACACCGGCGTCGTACAGTGTGTGCAGGCCCTTGACGAATTGCACAGGAGAGGCGACCTGGCGCGCGAGCATGTCCAGCATCTGTGGCACCACGTCGGGCCCGGTGGGATAGAACTCGCCGTTGACGTTGGCTACGATGGGCAGGCACGGCGATTGCAACCGCAGCCGCGACAGCATCTGCCGCAGCGGCACGCTGGCCGGGGCAACAATCTCGGTATGGAAGGCATGGCTGACCGGCAGTTGTGCGAACTCGTAGCCCGCCTTTTGAAAAGCTTCCATCGCTTCCTGCACTGCTTTGGTTGCGCCGCCGATGACCGCCTGATGTTCGCTGTTGATATTGGCGATCACTACGTAACCGTCGACGGTTTTCAAGATTCGTTCGATTTCTTCGTACGGAGCAAAGACGGCGACCATGAGCCCCTTGTCTGCCAGCGAAACACGGCTCATCTCGCGGCCACGGGCGCTGACCGCTTCCATGGCGTCCTCGAAGGGCAAAGCTCCGGCGGCAACCAGGGCGCCGTATTCACCCACACTGTGCCCCATTGTCATGTCCGGCTGAATGCCATACGCAGCCAGTAGCCTCGTCATCGCTATGTCACTGGCGATGACAGCGGGCTGGGTAATGGCCGTCTGGCGCAGGTCCTCCTCGGCTTTGGCAACCGCGCCGGCGTCGGTCGGATCAACGAAGATAAACTCGCTGAGCGGTTTGCCCAGCAGCGGCGCCATCACCCGGTCCGCCTCGGCGAAAGTTTCGGCCACAATCGGTTCCGCGGCGCGCAGTGGCCGCAGCATGTTTACGTACTGCGAGCCCTGCCCGGTATAGAGAAACGCGACTTTGGGTGCAGGGCCGCTTCCGCGGAAGATGCCTTGCGGACGCAGCGCCTTCCAGACGGCAGGCTGGTTGGCTTTCAGCGCCTTGAGTGCCTTCCCCGACTTGTCGGCGAGATCGGCGGCATCGGCAAAATCAATCGCCAGACGCTCGGGCGCGCGCAGATCGGCGTCATTCGGTGCGGACGGAGCAGGCGCCCGTCCTGCCCCGGCGTCCTTCTGAACTGCGAGCAGGCGTGCAGCCAAATCCTCTGGAGTGGCAGCGCCGATCACCAGCGCGCCGCGTAGCGGAGCTTTTTTGGAAAGTGCTGCAGGCGAAGAGGCATTCGTTCCGCCGGCGCTCTTCTGGACGAGGGCGGGTGCAGGCGCGGCCGTGCCGGCTTGTACGACCGGTGCCGGAGCTGCGACTGCTGCGGCGACGGTCTCTTTCGTCGTGGGTGTTTCGGCAGGAACGGCTACCGACAGCTTGCCATTTCCGTTGAGTCTGCCGGGAATGTATTCCTCCAGCACGGTATGGAAGTTGGTGCCCCCGAAACCAAAGGCGCTGACGCCGGCTCGCCGCACCGTGTCCGCCGGGACCGTCCATGGTTTCAACTCGCGATTCACATAGAGCGGAGAGTGGGCAAAGTCGATGTCCGGGCTGGGCGTCTCGCAATGCAGGCTGGGCGGCAACACCTTGTTGTGCAGCGCCAGTATGGCTTTGAGGATACCGGCAGCACCGGCGGCGCCCTTCAGATGTCCAAAGTTCGACTTGACCGAGCCGAGAGCGATCGAGCCTGTGGGAAGTTGTGTGCTGCTGAGCATCTCCACCAGGCTTTGCGCCTCAACGACATCGCCCACGCGGGTGGACGTGCCGTGACCTTCAAACGTGGTCGCGATATCCGGCGCCAGGCCGGCATTGTCCCAGCCGCGCTCGATGCACAGTTTCTGGCCAACCGGATTGGGTGCGGTGATGCCCTTTCCCTTGCCGTCGCTCGCTCCGCCGATGCCGCGCAGCACAGCGTAAATCTTGTCACCGTCGCGCTCGGCGTCGGCCAGGCGTTTCATCAGGAACAGCGCTGCGCCTTCGCCCATCACAAAACCGTCAGCGCCCTGCGCATAGGGACGAGTGCCGGTCGCCGACAACGCGCCAATTTTGCAGAACTTGACGAAAGTTGAGGCGCCCATGTTGCGGTCAATCCCACCGGTAATAACAGCGTCGTAATGGCGCTGCAGCAGACCTTCCGCTGCCGAACTGATGGCTGCCATGGCCGAAGCGCAGGCTGCGTCGCAGATGTAGTTTGGACCGCGAAAGTTGAAGAGGTTGGCGATGCGGCCGGCAAGACAGTTCGCCAGCTCGCCCGGCATGCTGTCTTCGGTAATCTCGGGCAGATCGTGGGCGATGCGGTCATGCAATTCCTGTGTGATGTGGCTGCGCACAGCCGACGGCAGGGCGGCGAAACTGGCGCTTTCCTCCAGGTCGTGGGCATATTCAGGGAAGAAGACACGCAAGGCCGTGAGGTAGTGTTTTTCGCCGGCCATAGCGTTGCCGAGGATGACCGCCGTGCGCTCCAGGTCCAGAGGCCGCGCGGGATAGCCGTAGTCTTCCAGCGCTTCACGCACGCAGGCGATGGCCCACTTCTGGGCGTCGTCCATGCCCAGCACGACGCGGGGGGGAATCGGCAGCCGCCATTTCATCGGGTCCCACGGGAACTCACGCACCCACCCGCCAATCTTGGAGTACGTCTTATCAGGCGCGGCAGGGTCGGGATCGTAGTAGCGTTGCGGGTCCCAGCGGTCGGGCTTGACTTCGCTGATGCTGTAGCGGCCGTTCTTGATGTTCCCCCAAAAAGCCTGGACATTGGGCGCGTCGGGCAGAATAGCTCCCAACCCGACAATGGCAATGGCACGATGGGCAGTATCTTTCATGATGGCACTCCTCTTTTCCCCCGAACCCGGCACCCAGCGGCGGTGGCTGGATCCCAGGCTCATTTGTCTAAGCCCCCACGAGGGCCGGCGCTTCCTCGCGCTTGGCGACGCGGTTGTAGATAACGTCGGCGATGTAATCCATATCGGAAATGAGACCGGCCTGTGCACGGTGGATGGCGGGCGATCCTAAGGCCGCTTCAAACGCAACCACGTCGGAATCGTTCACTCCACCGCTTCCGCAAACCCATTGCAGGCCTTCTTCGGCGACCTTGAGCGCTGCTTCGCGGGCGAAAATCCGGGCCAGCGTCGCCAGGGCCGTGGCATCGAAGCGGTCATTAGCTTTTTCCGGCAGCTTGTCCTCGGCCGCTAGAGCAGCGCGGCGAGCCAGGCTTCCGGCGCACTCCGCGTAGGCAATCAACTTGCCCAGGCGGAACAAGATGTGTTGGTAACGCGTCAGGCGGGCAACGCGAGCCTTCTCCATCACCTCGGCCAAGGCATGCGCCGCCAGGGCTGCGGTGCCGGCTCCGACCACCGGATTGCGCACGTCCAGGGCTTCGAGCTCTTGCGCCAGGTCGTGATAGTAGAGTCCGCGGGTCTTCAGGTGCTGCTGCCAGCGGTCACGGCTGATGGTCATCTCCATGATCTCGGAGGTGCCCTCGTAGATTCGCGTGATGCGCACGTCGCGGCTGATCTTCTCCACCATGTACTCGTGCACGTAACCGTAGCCGCCGAGCGCTTGAATGCTGGCGTCGGCAGCCGCATGTCCGGCTTCGGTCGCCATGTATTTGGCGATCGCGCCTTCCGTGTTCAAGCTCCCTTCGCCGGCATCGATGCGCTGCGCGGTCTCCTCGATGTAGGAGCGGGCCGCCTCAAGATGCACGACATTGGGGACGATCAGCTTGTGCGTGTAACCCTGCTTCTCTGACAGGGGTGAGCCAGCCTGAATGCGCTTGGTGGAATAGGGAATGGCACGATCCAGCGCTGACCAGCCGGCGCCCAATCCGAACGCCGCTACCATCACCCGGGTATAGCCGAAGACATTTTGGGCTTGCAGCAGACCCTGACCTTCCACGCCGCCGACCAGCCGGTCGGCGTCAACGTACACGTTGTCCAGCGCGAGCGCCGCTGTATTGCTCAGCCTAATTCCGTGCTTGTTCTCCGGCTTGTCGTGGGTGAAACCGGGCACGCCCTTCTCCACAATGAACCAACTCGGCCCGGCAGGCGTGTTGGCCAATATGGTGTACACCTCGGCGATGCCACCGTTGCTGATCCACTGCTTATTGCCGCTGATTTTGTAGCCGACAATCTTGCCATCCTTCTCGACGCGATCAGCGGTCGTCTTCAGCGCACCCAGGTCGCTGCCGGCATCCGGCTCCGTCGCGCCGTAGGCGAACAGAATTCCTTCGTCGGCGATGCGGCCCAGCCACTTCTTCTTTTGCTCCGGAGTGGCGCCGAACGTAATGGGATCGCTGCCCAGAAACGTGGCAAACAGAGAGGTGGCAACTCCCAGATCGATGCGCGCCATCTGTTCGCAGATGAGATAGACGTCGAAGGTGCTGCCACCCATGCCGCCGTACTCTTCCGGAATAAAGAGGAGTTGAATGCCAAGCTTGTCAGGGTCACTCATGTATCGGACAAGTTCTTCGGGACATTCGTCGCGTTCATCCAGCGCGATCAGTTCTTCATCCGTGAGGCGCTTCTTGGCAAAATCCCGAAGCGATTTCAAACTGAGGTTCAGGGTTTTCTTGGTGATCATGGACGTTGCCTCTCTTTTGCTAAACCGAAGCGCCTTTGGCTTCGCGAACTTTGCTGGTCAATTCCGGTAAGAACTCCAGGATGTCGGCGACGACGCCGACATCAGCTACCTGGAAGAACGGGGCTTTGGGATTCTTGTTGATGGCGATGATGAAGGCATTGCCTTTAATCCCGGCAAGGTGCTGGAACGAGCCGCTGATGCCACAGGCCATGTACACCTTGGGTTTGACGGTTTGGCCCGATGAGCCGACCTGTCGGGACTTTGGCAGCCATTTGGCGTCCACCACAGGACGCGAGCAGCTCACCGCCGCGCCCAGAGCCTCGGCCAGTTCCTCAGCGATGGCGATGTTGTCTTTCTCTTGGATACCCCGCCCGACCGAGACCAGGACCGCATACTTCGTGATGTCTACATCGCCCGCTTCGGATATCACGGTCTCGAGATAGCTGCGTCCAGCAGCGAGCGCGCCGACTTCCGCTGACTTGTTCACGATGGTGCCGTTGATCGGAGTACTGTCCTGCGGCTTAAATGCGCCCGGACGAACGTTGATGACCGCGCCAGAAGAGATGTCACATTTCACGTGAGCGCTGATCTGACCGCCGAACTCCTGACGGACGACCTTGAGCCAATTGCCTTCTGCCCCGTCGATGCCCGTCACATCGGAAGCGAATGCTGAATTCAGCTTGATGGAAAGGCCGGGAGACAGGTCGATTCCGAAGTGAGCGTGTGGAACCAGCACTATGCTGCCTTCTGGCACAACCTTGACCAGCGCCTGGCGGATCAGTTCGGCATTGGGATAAACCAGGGCCTGGTTCGCGACTTTCCACACTTCCGCGTAGGAGGTACGCAATGCCTCGCAGACGGCGTCAAGTTCTACCCCCCAGCCGGTAACGATGGCTGTCGGCGATGCGGCCGCGTCAATCTTTCTTGCTGCAGCCACCAGCTCGGCCGCCGAGTCATCGGCGACACCGGTCTTATGTACGATGTAGGCGAAGATCCGAGGCATTAGTTCAATCCTCCTTTGGCCTTTATCAACTCGAAGACTTTCTCGATAATTTCTTCCTGGGTGCCCTGCAGAATCTCGGCGCCTTTGCCGAGCGCAGGAGTGAAGTAGTCTGTGCGCTTCACCTTGGCTCCAGCGGCGCCAACCGTCGCCGGCTCGACTCCGAGGTCCGATACGCCGTAGGACGGAATCTCGACCGACGCCACCTGCCGGATACCGCGCATGCCGACATAGCGCGGCTCGTTGATGCCAGTCTGAATCGAAAGCACGCAGGGAAGATCGATCTCGTTCATCTCCCGGGTACCGCCCTCGATTTCCCGTCCGACCTTCAGCTTCTTGCCGTCGACGACTTCGATGGAGTTCACCAGCGACGCGAAGGGATAGTCGAGCAGCGCCGCCAGCATGCCGCCGATCTGCGCTCCGCCATCCTCGGCCTGAATCCCGGTGAGGATCAGGTCGTAGGTGCCCTTCTGCACGAACGCCTTGAGGACGGTCGCAATGCCGCGGCCGTCCGAGCCCTCGAAGGCTTCGTCGGTCAGCAGCACACCCTGGTTGGCGCCCATTGCCATCTCGCGGCGCAGCACTTCCTCGTCATCTTCACCACCAACTGTGGCCACGGTGACATTGCCGCCGGTCTTTGCAACGATCTGCAGCGCCTCTTCGACGGCGTAATTGTCCGCTTCGTTCACGGAATAAACCAGGTCGTCG
>Ga0335082_10001132_pt1 | contig 28421 bp, 24 predicted proteins | sample Lox_Sample_41_FD_206718 | JGI IMG/M metagenome (GOLD analysis project Ga0335082, IMG submission 206718) | Soil microbial communities from Loxahatchee National Wildlife Refuge, Florida, United States - Lox_Sample_4.1 | ecosystem: Environmental > Terrestrial > Soil > Wetlands | place: USA... | reverse complement strand
GCCGCGATCCGCGAGCGCCTGGCGATCCCACTGATCGTCGACGCCGATACCGGCTTCGGGAACGCGCTCAACACGATCCGCACCGTGAAGCTCTTCGCGAGCCGCGGCGCCGCCGCGATCCAGCTCGAGGATCAGACAATGCCCAAGCGCTGCGGTCACCTCGCGGACAAGACGCTGGTCCCCGCGGCGGAGATGGTCGGCAAGCTCAAGGCCGCGCTCGATGCGCGGCCGAGCGCGGAGACCCTGATCGTCGCGCGCACGGACGCAATCGCAGTGGAGGGCTTCGAGGCGGCGCTCGACCGTGCCGAGGCCTATCGCGAGGCGGGCGCCGATGTGCTCTTCATCGAGGCGCCCCGCAGCGACGCCGAGCTCGCCGACATCGGCGAGCGCTTCCGCGGCCGCGTCCCCGTCATGGCCAACATGGTCGAGGGCGGCAGGACGCCCGCGAAGACCGCGGCCGAGCTCCAAGCGCTGGGATTCTCGCTCGTGATATTTCCCGGTGGCACGGTGCGCGCGCTCCTCCATTGCCTCGAAGCCTATCTCGCGAGCCTCCGCAAGCACGGAAGCACCGAGCCCTATCGCGACCGGATGGCGGATTTCCAGGGCTTGAACGATGTGATCGGCACCCCGGAAATGCTCCGCCTGGGCGAGCGCTACGACGCTCCGCTCGGCCGCGATAGGGCCTAGCCGGGGCGGGTCGACCGGCCGAATACGCGCGAGCGCCGGGTGGCAGGGCGGCGAGCGGCGTCTCGCCGCTCCACGCAGCTCCAAGGGGCTTGCGGGAGCATTGCGCCGACAAATTGCATTAAAGTGCGCATATTCCCGAATTTTGACACACTGGGCTTCGCCAGCCGGCGATAGATTCGAGCCCTCTATCATTGCAGCAAGCACTGGCAATTCTTCAAATACTCGACCGAAGGAGAGGAACGATGCCAGCGGCGAATCCGCACAAGATCAAACGCTACGGCTGGATCCCCGACTTGCCCGACGCGCGAGACCACCTTTACGCAGCGCCGGCCCCGGTGATGAAGGTGCTGCCCTCGAAGGTGGATCTGAGGCCGAACTGCCCGCCGGTCTACGACCAGGGCGACCTCGGAAGCTGCACCGCGAACGCAATCGGCGCAGCGATCCAATTCGATCGCACGAAGCAGGGACTGAAGCCGGACTTCGTGCCGTCCCGCCTCTTCATCTACTACAACGAGCGCGCGATGGAGGGCACGGTCTCGGCGGACAGCGGCGCTCAGATCCGGGACGGGATCAAGAGCGTCGCCAAGCAAGGCGCGTGCCCAGAGCCGGATTGGCCCTACGTCATCGCGAAGTTCGCGACGAAGCCGCCCAAGCAGGAATATCAGGAAGCGCTCGCCGATCGCGCGGTGAGCTATAGCCGGCTCGTGCAGAACCTCAACCTTCTCAAGGGCTGCCTGGCATCCGGCTACCCGTTCGTTTTCGGCTTCACCGTCTACGAGAGCTTCGAGAGCCAAACCGTGGCGCAGACCGGGATGGTCCCGATGCCATCGCCCAAGGAGCAGGTGCTCGGCGGACATGCGGTGATGGCAGCGGGCTACGACGACGGCACGGGTCGCTTCATCGTGCGCAATTCCTGGGGAACGGATTGGGGCGTCGGCGGATACTTCATGATGCCCTACGCCTACGTCACGGATTCGAGCCTCTCGGACGACCTCTGGACGATTCGACTGATCTCGCAGAAATGAGGGAGCCGTCGCGGGGTGGGCCGGCGGCTCCCGCCGCCTGGCTCACTCCGTCACCTTGACGTGCAGCACGAACGATCGCGCGGGCGGCGCATCCGCGTCGAAGGACCGGCGGTAAAAAAGGCGGAGCTCGCAGGTTCCGAGCCGCACGGCCATGACCCGCCAGGTGTGCTCGCCTCCCGCGCCCGGCCCCTTGCCCTGCTGGAACGCGTCGCCGAGAAGCTTGCAGAAGGGCTCGCCATCCGCAGCGAAGGCCCAGCGGAATCCCGTGGTCGGATTCTCCTTGAGACGCAGCTCCATCACTTGGCCGACCGGCAGCTCGACCGTTTGCGCTAGGAAGGTCTCATCGACGAGCAGCATGATCCGACCATCGGTCCGCGCTTCGATTTCAAAGTCAGTATACGATCTCCCGACGCATGGAGCGTGGAATTAGTGAGGCAACTCTGCCGCTCCCGGCCCCGGGAGAGTCTGCCGCCAACTCGAGCCGGATCGGTACGGACGCGCGAGGACCGCTGCCTCTCGGCTGACCGGCGAGACCCATCGAGGGGAGCTGCGCCGCGTCGAGCAAAACGGGCCGCGACAGTTTGCTGATGCAAATCCTTGCCGATCCGGTACCGTGGAGGCTCGCCTCGGGGGATCAGGGGCGCGCCAACGAACGACATAATAATGGCGCGCCTTCCGGGAGTGGGAGGGAATGGACGCGCTAGGGGTCGACGTCGAGATCTTTCTGCAGGCGCTCGCCGCGGGCATCCTCGTGGGTGCTCTTTACGGACTCATGTGCGTCGGGCTCGGCATCATCTTCGGGGTGATGCGCGTGATCAACTTCGCCCAGGGCGACTTCCTGATGCTGGGCATGTACGTCACGCTCTACATCGTGGGCGCGGCGGCTGCCCTACCCTTCCTCGTGGGGGGCGCCACGCCCTTCGTGGCCGCCCTCGCCGCGGGCCCCGTGCTCTGTCTCGGCGGCTATCTCCTCCATCGGCTCCTCATCTCGCGCGTCACCGGCACCAAGGTCGCGGGGATCGAGGGCGAGGGGCATTACGCGCAGCTCATCCTCACGCTCGGCGTGGCGCTCATCCTCGAGAACGGCGGCCTCATCCTCTTCGGCTCGACGCCGCAATCCGTGCGCACGCCGCTCTCCGCGCGCGCCTGGGAGATCCCGCTCCTTTACGACGAGAGCAGCAGCCTCTTCCTCAACAAGGCCCGCGTCATCGCGGCGCTGGTCTCGCTCGTCGTGGGCGCGGGGCTCTATTGGCTGATCAACCGCTCGCGCCTGGGCAAGACGCTCCGGGCCGCCGCCGACAATCCCCAGGCCGCGACCTATATGGGGATCGACGTCGATCGCGCGCACCGCATTGCCTTCGGCATCGGCACGGGGATCACCGCGATTGCCGGCGGCCTCGTCGGCACCTTCAATCCCTTCCAGCCCTATGTTGGGCTCGACTTCGTCATCATCATGTACGCGGGGGTGGTCCTCGGCGGCATGGGGAGCATCCTCGGGGCCTTCTGGGGCGGCATGACCATCGGGCTCGTGCAGCAGCTCTCGACCCTGGTGCTGCCGACGCAGCTCCAGAACGCCGCGATCTTCGTGGTCTTCCTGCTGGTGGTGCTGATCCGGCCGCAGGGCCTCTTCGGCCGCGCGGCGGAGCGCGTCTGAGCGATGCCGATAAGCAGGGAGCTCCGCGCCCAGCTTCTCGCGATCTCGGCGGTGTCGATCGCCTGGCTCGGCCTCAGCGCGCTCGTCGGCAGCACTTACTACCTGCAGATCATGTTCTTCGTGCCGATCTGGGCGGTGGTGGGGCTCTCCTGGAACCTGCTCAGCGGCTATACGGGCCTCGTCTCCTTCGGCCATGCCGCCTTCTTCGGCCTCGGCGCCTATACCGTGACGATCGCGCTGGTGCGCTTCGACGTGACACCCTGGCTCGGCACTCCGCTGGGGACGCTCCTGGGCGCGGCGGCGGGAGCGGCGATCGGCTATCCGACCTTCCGGCTTCGCGGGCATTACTTCGCGCTCTCGATGCTCGCCTATCCGATGGCGCTGCTCTACGTCTTCGTATGGCTCGGCTACCAGGAGGTGACGCTTCCCATGAAGCGGGAGTCGCCCGCCGCCTTCATGCAATTCGCGGACTATCACGTCTATGTCGTGCTCGCGGTGGCGCTGATGGTCGTCGCGCTGCTGATCACGCTCGCGGTGGAACGCACCCGGTTCGGCATGTCGCTCCTGGCGATAAAACAGAACGAGCCCGCGGCCGAGGCGGCCGGCATCGACACGCTCGCCTGGAAGATGCGGGCGATCATGCTGAGCGCGGCGATCGCTGCGACCGCGGGCGGGCTCTATGCCGTGGTGCTGCTGGTGGTGACGCCGGACAGCGTTTTCGGCATGCTCACTTCGGCGCAGGCGCTGGTGGTCGTGCTCTTCGGCGGCGTCGGCACGCTCTGGGGCCCGCTGATCGGCGCCGCGATCCTCATCCCCTTGAGCGAGACGCTGCAGGCACAGCTCGGCGACAAGATCCCGGGTATCCAGGGCGTGGTCTACGGCCTTGCGATCATCGCGGTGATCCTGCTGGCGCCGGAGGGAATCTTCTGGCGCGTCCGCGACCGGCTCGCCAAGCCGCGCGCGGCGCAGCGGCCGGAGACGCCCGCCGCGGCGGTCATCGCCTTCGCCCGTCCGGCCGCGTCCGCGCAGGAGACGATCCTCCGAGTGAGCGGCCTCGACAAATCCTTCGGCGGCCTTCGCGCGGTCTCCGAGGTGAGCTTCGAGGTCGCGGCCGGCGAGATCCTCGGGATCATCGGCCCGAACGGCGCGGGCAAGACCACGCTCTTCAATCTCCTCAACGGCTTCCTCCGGATCGATGCCGGCGAGATCGTCTTCGCGGGGACGAGCCTCCTGGGCCTGAAACCGAACCGCATTTGCCGGCTCGGCATCGGCCGCACCTTCCAGGTCGTGCGCGCCTTCGCGCGCATGTCGATCCTCCAGAACGTCGTGATCGGCGCCTATGCCGCGACAGCGAGCGATGAGGAAGCCTACGCCGTCGCGCGCGAGGCGCTGGCGCGCGTGGGCCTCCTGGAGCGCGCCGAGGCTATTGCCGGCGGCCTGACCAACAAGGAGCTTCGGCTCATGGAGCTCGCGCGCGCGCTCGCGGGCCGGCCGCGCCTGCTGCTGATGGACGAGCCGCTTGCGGGACTGGGCGCGCCCGAGGTGGAGCAGATGCTGGCGGCGATCCGCGCGGTCTCCGCGAGCGGCGTCACCGTCGTCATTATCGAGCACACCATGGGCGCGATGGTGCGGCTCGCGGAGCGGCTCGTGGTGCTCGATCACGGGCGCATCCTCGCGACCGGACGGCCCGGCGACGTGACCCGCGATCCCAGCGTCGTCGAGGCCTATCTCGGCGCCAAATGGGCGAAGATCCGTGCTCGAGGTTGAGGGGCTCTCCGTGAGCTATGGCGGCCTGCGCGCGCTCGCGGAGGTCTCGCTCAGCGTCGACGAAGGCCGATTCGTCGCGATCGTCGGTCCCAACGGCGCCGGCAAGACCACGCTCTTCAAGGCGATCTCCGGCGCGGTGACGCCCGTCTCCGGCGCCGTCCGTTACGAGGGCCGCGACCTCCTGGCGATCCCCCCGGCCGCCCGCGCCCATCTGGGCATCGCGCATGTCCCCGAAGGGAGGCAGGTCTTCAATTCGATGAGCGTCTTCGAGAATCTGGAGATCGGGGCCTATCCCGAGGCGGGCCAGCGCAACTGGCGGCGCAATCTCGACCGCATCTTCGCGCTCTTCCCCGTGCTCGCGGCGCGGCGCGGCCAGCTCGCGGGCACGCTCTCCGGCGGCGAGCAGCAGATGCTCGCGATCGGCCGCGGCATCGCCTCCTCGCCGCGTCTCCTCATGCTGGACGAGCCCTCGATGGGCTTGGCGCCCGCGGTCGCCGATCTCATCTTCGAGCGCATCGGCGAGCTCCATCGCGACGGCCTCACCATCCTGCTGGTGGAGCAGCGCGTCGCGGAGGCGGTGGAATCCTGCGATTTCGGCTATGTTCTCGAGACCGGCCGCGTGGTGCTCGCGGGGTCGCACGAGACGCTCCTCGCGGACGACAGAATCAGAACCGTCTATCTCGGCATGTAGCGAACGCCAACCCTAGGGAGGATCGACAATGCTAGGACGACATCTGAGGCTCTCGCATTTAGGCCTGCTTGCCTTTGCGGCGGGCGCGGCAGCGCTCCTGCCGGCTCCGGCCGAGGCGCAGCAGGAGATAAAGATCGCGCTCATCGCGCCGCTCTCGGGCCCCTGGGCCCGGCAGGGCGCCCTCGTCAAGATGGGCGCGGAGATGGCGATCGACGACATCAACGCCGCCGGCGGCATCAAGGCGCTCGGCGGCGCCAAGCTCAAGCTCGTCATCGCCGATACCGGAGACAGCGCGGAGAAGGCGAAGAACGCGGCGCAGCGCCTCCTCGCGCAGGAGCCCGACCTCGTCGCGGGCGAGGGCGCCTGGCTCAGCTCCTTCACGCTCGCCGTGACGGAGGTGACCGAGCGGGCGGAACTGCCGTGGTTCACGCTCTCCTATTCCGACCAGATCACCAATCGCGGCTTTCACTACGTCTTCCAGACCTCCGCCACCGCCGACCGCCAGGCGGAGCTCGCGTTGCCGACGATCATGGACCTCGCGAAGAAGACGCTGGGGAGGAGCCCCACCACGACCGGCATCATCAGCGACAACACCGCGGCGCCCGTGAGCTTCGTGAAGCCGATGCGCGCGGGCGGTCTCGAGAAATACGGGCTCAAGCTCGTCGTCGACGAGACATATACGCCGCCGCTCTCGGATGCGACGCCGCTCATCGCCAAGGCGCGCGCGGCGCATCCGGATTTCCTCTGGGTGGTCTCCACCAATGTCCCCGATGACACATTGCTCATGCAGAAGCTCAGCGAGATGGGAATCGGCGCGAACAAGCTCCCTGTCGTCAGCAACGGCGCCCATATGGGCTCCCCGGAGCTGCTGAAGACGGCCGGCGCCGATGTCATGGAGGGCACGCTGATCACGATCGCCAATTGGGCGCTCAAGGGGCAGGAAGAGCTCATCGAGCGCTTCAAGAAGCGGACCGGCGAGCCCTGGATGACCCAGGACAGCATGTGCGACTACGGGCACATCTGGATCATCAAGGAAGCCCTCGAGAAGGCGGGCTCGACCGACCGACACAAGGTCGCGGAGGCCGTCCGTGCGATGGACACGCGCGAGGGCGCCGCCAAATACTTTGCGGGCGGCCACATCAAATTCGACGAGAAGGGCCGCCGCGTCGATGCGCCCCTGGTGATCATCCAATGGCAGAAGGGCGTCCCCGTCACCGTCTATCCGCCGGAGTCCGCGATCTCGGAGCCCATCTGGGTCGCGAAGAAGTAGTCCTGCCGCCCGCGATCTCCTCGCCGCCGCGCGAGGGGATCGCTGGGGGCGTTTTGGCTTCCTGAAAGAGATCTCCTAGATGATCGTCGAGCAGCGCACCTACCTCGTCAAAATCGGCAGAATTCCCGACTTCCTGAAGGCAGTGGAGACATTAGGTCTCCCGGTGATGCGGGAGACGCTCGGCGGACTCATCGGCTATTTCGTTACGGAGGTGGGGCCGCTCAACGAGGTGGTCCACCTCTGGGCCTATGAGAGCCTCGAGGACCGCGCGCAACGCCGGAAGGCGTGCGCCGCGCATCCGGGCTGGCCGGCCTTTCTCGCGGCCGCGCAACTCTGCTTCGAGCGCATGGAGACGCGGGTGATGAGCCCCGCGCCCTTCACGCCCATCACCCTCGAGCAAATCCGCGCCCTCAATCGCATACACACCTGAAGCCGAGGAGGCAGGAGAGCCATGTCCGAGCATTTGGGATTCATCGGCGTCGGCAGGATGGGCGGTCCCATGGCCGGCCGTCTGATCGACGCGGGTTACCGCCTGACGATCTACGACACCAACGCCGCGGCGATTGCGCCGCTGGCGGCGCGCGGCGCGAAGGCCGCGGGCTCCGTCCGTGAGGTCGCGGCCGAAGTCGAGACGGTGCTGGTGAGTCTGCCGACGCCGAATATCGTGCGCGCGGTGGCGCTCGGCGAGAACGGCATTGCCTCGGGCGGGCGCATCAAGACCTTCGTCGACCTCTCGACCACCGGCCCGCGCATCGCCGCGGAAATCGCCGAGGGACTCGAGAAGACGGGCATCGCCGCAGTCGACTCGCCCGTGAGCGGCGGCGTCGCCGGCGCCGCCAAGGGCACGCTCGCGGTGATGGCGGCCTGTCCGCATGCGCTCTTCGAGCGGCTGGAGCCGGTCCTCCGCGTCTTCGGCAAGCCCTTCTACATCGGCGCCAAGCCCGGTATGGGCCAGACCATGAAGCTCGCAAACAACCTGCTCTCGGCCACCGCCATGGCGATCTCCTGCGAGGCGATCGTGATGGGCGTCAAGGCCGGACTCGATCCGCAGACCATGATCGACGTGATCAATGCCGGCAGCGGCCGCAACACCGCGACCCAGGACAAATTCCCGAAGGCGGTCCTCACGCGGAGCTTCGACTACGGCTTCGCGACCGGCCTCATGTACAAGGATGTGCGGCTCTGTCTCGAGGAGGCGGAGGCGCTTCAGGTACCGATGTGGGTGGGGAGCGCCGTGCGCCAGCTCTGGCAATTCGCGAACGCCGCGAACGGCCCCACGAGCGACTTCACCAACATCGTCCGCTGCATCGAGGAGTGGGCGGGCGTCGAGGTGAAGCGCGGCAACTGAGTCATCGGCAGCAAGGAAGTCCCATGTCCGACCCGACGCCCTACGAGGTCTACGCCGTCCGCTATGCGCATCACGACCGGCTCGCGAGCGAGAACTTCCTCGGCGGCGACCCGCACAACGGGCCGATGCCGCTCGATTACTTCGTCTGGGCGATCGTCGGGCCAAGGAAGACCTGGGTGCTCGACACCGGCTTCGATCCCGCGACGGGAAAGAAGCGCGGCCGCCAGCATCTACGCTCCCCCGGCGATGGGCTGAGGCTCATCGGCATAGATCCCGACGCGATCGAGGACGTGATCGTCTCGCATATGCATTACGACCACGCCGGCAATCACGGCCTGTTCCCAAACGCCCGCTACCACATCCAGGACAAGGAGATGGCCTATTGCACCGGCCGCCACATGCGGCACGGCCGCATCCGCCACTCCTTCGAGGCCGAGGACGTGGCGGCGATGGTGCGGCGGCTCTTCGCGGGACGGCTCGAGTTCCACGACGGCGCCGACGAGCTCGCGCCTGGCCTCAGCGTGCATCTGATCGGCGGCCACACCATGGGGCTCCAGTCCGTGCGCGTCTTCACGCGGCGCGGCTGGGTCGTCCTCGCCGCCGACGCCATGCACCTTTACGCCAACATGGAGCAGGGCCGGCCCTTCCCGGTGATCTACAATCTCCCGGACATGTTCGAGGGCTACGCAACCCTGAAGCGCCTCGCGAGCTCGCCCGCGCACATCGTTCCCGGCCACGACCCCCTTGTGCTGAAGCGCTACCCTGCGCCCTCGCCCGAGCTCGAGGGCATCGTGCTCCGCCTCGACGCGGAGCCGCGGGAGTGAGCGGCTACGGCACCAAAATATTGCTCCCGGTCGTGCGCCGTGCCTGCAGATCCGCGTGCGCACAGGCGGCATCGGCGAGCGGATAGGATCGGCTCGGCGGGAGCTTCAGGACGCCCGACCGGATCGCCGCGAAGAGCGCCTCCGCGCGCGAGAGCAGCTCCCCGCGGTCGGTCGTGTGCGTGACAAAGGCCGGGCTCGTCACGTAGATCGAGTCCAAGGTGTTCAGCCGGAAGAGATCGAAGGGCGGGATCGCGCCGCTGGGCGTGCCAAAGGTGACAAGGAGGCCACGCGGCGCCAACGAGCGCAGCGAGCCCTCGAAGGTATCCTTGCCGACGGCATCGTAGACGACGGAGACGCCCTTGCCGCCGGTGAGACGCCGCACCTCCGCCGCGAAGTCCTGCCGGCCATAGACGATGACATGGTGGCAGCCATGAGCGCGCGCGATCGCGGCCTTCGCGTCGGTCGAGACGGTGCCGATCACGGTCGCGCCCAGGTGCCGCGCCCATTGTCCCAGCAGTACGCCGACGCCGCCCGCGGCGGCGTGGACGAGGATGGTGTCCCCGGGCTTCACCGCATAGGTCGTGAAGAGCAGGTAATGCGCCGTGAGGCCCTTGGTGACCACGGCCGCGGCGACGGACTCGGAGATGTCATTCGGCAGTGGGATCAAGCGATCCCCGAGCATTACCCGGAGATCGGCATAAGCTCCAATGGGGGCCGAGGAATAGGCGACGCGGTCGCCCACGCGGACCTCGCGCACCTCGGCGCCAACGGCCTCCACCAGCCCCGCGCCTTCGAGACCGATGGGAGAGGGATAGGCCGGCAGCTTGTAGCGGCCGGTGCGGTGCTGGATGTCGATGTAATTGAGCCCCACCGCGCTCTGCCGCAGCAGCACCTCGCGCGGCCCCGGCGCCGGCACGTCATAGGCCTCGTAGCGGAGCACCTCGGGTCCGCCCGGCGCCGTCATCACCACGCGATGTCCCTGCATGGCCGGGCTCACGTCGTCTTGGTCTTGCCGCCGTCCATGTCGATGATTGAGCCCTGCAGGAAGCCGCCGCGCGGGCCCACGATGAAGCTCACGAGGCCCGCGATGTCCGAGGGCTCGCCGAAGCGAACGACCCGATCCTCCGCGACCATGCGGCGCTCGGCCTCCGTGGCGTCGACGCCGAAGCGCTCAGTGGCCACCTGAATGCGGCGCGCGAGACGATCGGTCCTGATGTCGCCGGGATTGATGGTGTTGACGCGGATGCGATCGGGAACCGCGCGATCCGCGAGCGCCTTCGTGAGCGCGAGGAGCGCCGCATTGACGGAGCCGCCGATCGTGAACTCGGCGCCGGGCGTCTTGCCGCCGATGCCGGAGATGATCACGACCGAGCCCCGCGCCTCCTTGAGATGCGGCCATGCCGCGCGGATGAGCCGCATGTGCGCGAAGAATTTCAGCGCGAAGCCGTCCTGCCAATCCTCATCGGTAAGCGCGAGGAAATCGCCGCGCTTGGTGGCGCCGGCATTGGCGACGACGATGTCGATCCGACCGAAACGGGCCATCGCCGCCGCCGCGAGGGCAGCGGGCGCGTCAGGCTCGCGAAGATCGGCGACGTGCGCGACCGCCTGCTCGCCGATCGCCGCCGCGCGCTCGCGCAGCGCCTCCGCGCTCCGCGCCGCGAGCATCACCCGCGCGCCCTCGCGCGCGAGCTCCGCCGCGATCTCCGCGCCGATGCCCCGGCTCGCGCCGGTGACCACCGCAGCCTTGCCCTCGAGTGTCCGCCCCATGACCCGCTCCCGGATGTGCTGGAAAGAGGGCCACTATAGCCGCGACTGCGAGCGTCGGCACAGTGCCCGCTTGCGAGCGAGGTCGGGCCACGGGTAGCCTTGCCGGGACGGGAGGCGAGACGAAATGACCGGCGGCGACAAGATCGAGGTGCTGCTCGACGGGCTTACCTTTCCGGAGGCGCCGCGCTGGCGCGAGGGCAAGCTCTGGTTCTCCGATTTCTACACCTTTCGCGTCCTGCGGCTCGGTCTCGACGGAAATGTGGAGACGATCGCGGAGGTGCCGCAGCGACCCTCCGGCCTCGGCTGGCTGCCGGACGACCGGCTTCTCATCGTCTCCATGCTCGACCGCCGCGTGCTCGCGCTCGAGAAGGGCAGGCTCCGCCCTTATGCCGATCTCTCGGATTTGGCGACCGGTCCCTGCAACGACATGGTCGTGGACGGCGCGGGCCGCGCTTATGTCGGGAATTTCGGCTTCGACCGCCATGGCGGGGAGGCCGAGCGCCGCACTTGCATCGCGCGGATCGACCCCGACGGGCGGGTGAGCCGCGCCGCCGACGATCTCTTCTTTCCAAACGGCACGATCATCGCAGCCGACGGCAAGCGGCTCGTCGTGGGCGAGACGCTGGCCAAGCGCCTCACCGCCTTCGACATCGGCGCCGGCGGCGCGCTCTCGAAGCCGAGGGTCTTCGCGCAATTCGAGGACTGCTATCCCGACGGCATCTGTCTCGACGCCGAGGGCGCGATCTGGGTCGCCGACGCCCGCGGCAATCGCGTGATCCGCGTTTTTGAGGGCGGTCGCGTCGAGCGCTCGATCTCGACGGGAACGCAGGGCTGCTTTGCCTGCATGCTCGGCGGTGACGATCGCCGCACCCTTTTCCTCTGCACCAGCTCCGGGAGCGGGCCCGCCATGGCGCAGAAGCGAGACGGCAGGATCGAGCTCATTCGCGTCGATGTCCCCGGCGCGGGATTACCCTGAGGTGACGAGATGAGCGAGAAAACGCGGCCCGAGGACGACGCCGGTCTTGCCGGCAAAGTCGCGATCGTCACCGGCGGAGGCGCCGCGGGCGACGGCATCGGCAACGGCCGCGCGGCGTCGATCCTGCTGGCGCGCGCGGGAACGCGCGTCCTCGTCGTCGACCGCGAGCGCGCGCTCGCGGAGCGGACGGTCGCGATGATCGCGGCCGAGGGCGGCACCGCTGCCGGCTTTGCCGCCGATATCGCGGACGAGAAGCAGGCGGAGGCGATGGTGGCGGCGGCGGTCGAGCGCTGGGGCCGCCTCGACTTCCTCGACAACAACGTCGGCATCGACGCGCGCGGGAGCGTGCTCGAGACGAGCCCGGCGGAATGGCGGCGCGTCATGCAGATCAACGTCGAGACCATGTACCTCGCTTCGCGCCACGCGATCCCCGCGATGATCCGCACCGCGGGCGGCGGCGCCATCGTGAATGTCTCCTCGATCTCCGCGCTGCGCCCCCGCGGCCTCAGCGCCTACACGACCTCCAAAGGCGCGGTGATTGCGCTGACGCGCGCGATGGCCGTCGATCACGGCAAGGACGGAATCCGCGTCAACTGCGTCGCGCCCGGGCCCGTCTATACGCCCATGGTCTACGCCCGCGGCATGAGCGCCGCCGCGCGCGAGCAGCGTCGCCGCGCCTCGGTGCTCGGTCTCGAAGGCACAGGCTGGGACGTGGGTCTCGCGGTGCGGTTCCTCCTGTCGAGTCACGCGCGCTTCATCACGGGGCAGACGCTGGTAGTCGACGGCGGCGCCACCCTCGTCGGCCCCGCCCGCGCCACCGAATCGCAGTGACCGGCGCCGCCCCGGCTGTGTGCGCTCTATCTCACTTCAGGACGATGACGGCATCGACGGCGACGCAGCCGGTCCGCGTGACGATGACGGGATTGAGATCGATCTCGCGAATCCGGCCGGCGTTGGCGTAGACGAGGTCCGACAGGGCGCAGAGCAGGCGCACGAGGCCCGTCTTGTCCAGCCCCTCGCCGGTTCGATAGCCGGAGAGCATCCCCTTGCGATCGATGCGATCGATCATCGCTTGCGCCTGGCGCGACCCGATCGGAACCGCCTCGATCGCCGTTCGATCGATCGCCTCGGCAAAAATGCCCCCGAAGCCCAGCACGATCGCTGCTCCGAAATCGGCGTCCGAGACGACGCCCACGATCATCTCCAATCCCCTCATCATCCTCTGAACGCGAAAGCCTTGAAGCCCGGCCACTCGGGTCGCCATTTCGGCGGCGTGCCGCGCGACGGCGTCCGCGTCGGAGAGCCCGACGTCCACCAATCCCCTCTCCGTCTTGTGCAGAGCGCCGGGCAGCATGCCCTTCAGGACGACCGGGAACCCGAGCACCGCGGAAACGGCGGCGGCTTCCGCCGGAGTATCGGCGGCACGCTCCTCTACGAAGGGCACGCCGTATTCGGCCAGGAGCCTCGTGGCGTCGTCATGCGACAGCGCACCGGCTGAGAGCGTCAGAAGCGAGGAGGACGCCGGGCGGGGCTCCCGCCTATCCGGACCTCGCTCGCGGTGCGAATAGATCTCGAGGGCGCGCAAGGTGCGCGTCGCCTGGCCGAGGTCGGTCAAGGTGAAGACATTGCGCTCGCGCAAATCCGCGATGACCCCTGCCACGGCGCCGCCCGCTTGCCAGCACGTGAGGTGCGGCTTCCTCGCGCGGGCCGCGAAGGCGGCCAGTCCTGGAACGATCTTCTCGACGCCGAGGAAGAGCGTTTCCGCATAGAGGGTCGCGCCGATCATTGGGTCGTCATCGAGCGCGTCGAGGCAGGCGACGGCGTCCTCCGCTTCGCGCCCGGGCTCCGGCCGCGCCCCGGCATCCACCGGATTGACCGGGTGCGGCTGTGCCGCCGCCGCTTGGATCCGTCGCACGGTGACGGGCGACAGCTTCGCAAGATGCGCCTCCGACGCGGCGACAGCGTCTCCGACCACCGCCGTATAGCCTCCGGAAAGGGAGACCGCGCCGACGCCGCCCTCGGTGCCCGCGGGATATCTGCCGAGAAAAGCCGCGGTCGCCCAGAGATCGTCGATGTCGACCGCCTCGACCACCCCGGCCCTGCCGAAGAGAGCTGCCTGGACTTCCCGCCGCCCGGCGATCCGGCCGCTGTGGGACAAGGCGGCCTGAGCGCCCGCTTCCGACCGGCCGGGCTTCAGGAGCACGATCGGCTTTCGCGCTGCGGATGCCTGCTCCGCGAGCCGGAGAAAGCGCCGGCCGTCCCGAAATCCCTCGGTATAGATCGAGATCGCGGCGGTCGCGGGATCCGCGATCATGAATTCAAGATAGTCGCAGGTGTCGAGGTCGACCTCGCCCCCGGCGGAGACGACGTGCGAGAATCCGACGCGCGCGTCGCGAGCGCGGTCGACGACTGCGGCGATGATGCCGCCGCTCTGGGATATGAGTCCGATCCTTCCGGCGAGTGCAGGACCGGCCGCCAGCGCGCTGGAGATGCTCATGGACGAGCGATTGGCCGGCGAAATGACGCCGACGCAGTCGGGACCGACGATGCGCGCGCCCCGATCGTTGGCGAGGCGCACGAGCTCCCGAAGCCGTCGCTCGCGGTCGGGCAAGTCGCGCCGGATGAGCTCTCCCACGACAACGATGAAACCGATGCCTCTGCAGCGCTCGATCAGGTCCGACATTCGATCCGGGCCGACCATCGCTACCGCCACGTCCGGCGCAGCGGGCAGCGCATCGAGGCTCCGCCAGCATTTCAGCCCCGCGATCTCGTCGAATCTCGGATGGATCAGGCGCAGCCGGCCGTCCATCCCGATGTCGCGGCAATAGCGGAGCAGGCGGCCGCTGTATCTCGTCTCGTCGTCGGATGCGCCGACGATCGCGACGGTCTGCGGCCGGAAGAGCCGCGACAGCGGCGGCGCCCCGCGCGAAGCCTCCTCTGGGCGCATCACCGCCCCTTGCGAAAGGCGGCGGGGGTCAGTCTCTGACAGTCGAGGGGCACCACGACGGTGCCGATCGCGCGGGCGATCAAGATGGGCGCAGCCAGGATCTCGCCATGGCTCGGCTTCGCGCCGATCCCGTGTGCGCGCGCGACGACATGCGCCTCGTAGAGACGGCGCCGCGAGGTTCGGCCGACCGAGAGCATGGATACTCTCACCCTGACGTAATCGCCTTGATAGGCGGGCGCCAGGAACTCGAGGCTCTCGTACGATCGGGCAAGTCCCGCGTCGCCGTCGAACATGTAGCTGAGCTTGCCGCCGGCCATCCCGAAAAGCTCCGTGATCACGCCCATGGAGATGACGCCGTCGGGATAGTGGCTGTCGACGCGGGTCTCGATCGTCGAAACGAAGGCCTCGAGACCCGGCTCGGGCTCGACGTCGGTCCAGCGTTGCTCGGCCATCGGCGTCTCCGATCAAAGTCGCAAGCGATAGGGCAGCTCGCGCCGGCGATGCTCTGGCGCGCTCGATATGCATATAATAGTATACTGAAATCCTCCCGGTGGCAGCGGCGGTCGCTCGGTCTCGACATGGTCCATCCTCTCGACGACGCCACGCCCTTGCCCGAGCCCTATACGCGCGGCGCGCCGCCGCGCCTTGCCGCACCCGCGCTGCGCGGCCGCACGAAGGCGGACGTCGTGATCGTCGGCGGCGGCTACACCGGCCTCTCGACTGCGCTTCATCTTTCCGCTGCCGGAGTTCAGAGCGTCGTCCTCGAGGCAAGAGAAGTGGGATGGGGCGGATCGGGCCGCGCGTTCGGACAAGTGGTTCCCTACGCCAAGCACGATCACGCCCATGTCCTCGCGCATTTCGGCGGCGATCGGGGCGAGCGGATGATCGCGATGCTCGCGACCGGACCCGATCTCGTATTCGAGCTCGTGGAGCGGCACGGCATCGCCTGTGACGCCGTCAGGAACGGCTTGATCTTCGCCGCGCATACTCCCGCCAACGCCAAGATGCTGGAGGAAAGGGCGAAATTCTGGCAGGCGCGAGGGGCGCCGGTCGCGCTCCTCGATGCCGCTGGCGTTACCGAGCTCACGGGCAGCACTTATTACCCCGCGGCGGTCGTCGACCGCCGTGGCGGGTGCGTCGAGCCGATCTCCTATGCGCGCGGGCTCGGCCATGCGGCGGTCAAAGCCGGCGTGAGGATCTTCGAGCAGAGCCGCGTGGCTCATCTCGAACCGCACGAGGGACGCTGGCTCGCTCGCGCGGGGGACGGCGAGGTCGAGACGGATACCGTCGTTCTTGCGACGGATGCCTATACCGATGCGCTATGGCCGGGACTGCAGCGGTCGCTGATACCGCTTCGCGGATATCACCTCGCGACGGCGCCGCTGAGCGAGAACCTCCGCAAGACCATCATGCCCGGCGGCCAGTCGCTCACCGACACGCGCCGCCTCTACTCGGCCATTCGGCTGCGGTCGGACGGCCGGCTCCAGGTGAGCACGGACGGGCCGGCCTTCACCGCGAACGCGCATGCCTTCCTGGGCAAGGCCGTGCGGCGAATTCAAAACGTCTTTCCCCAGCTCGGCGAGCCGGCTTGGCAGAGCGAGGTCGCGGGCTGGGTCGGGATGACGACGGATCAGTACCCGCACCTGCACGACCTGGCTCCGGGAGTCTGGGCGGCCGTCGGCCTCTCGGGCCGCGGTATCGCGTTCGGGACTCTGCTCGGGCGCGAGCTCACCAAGCGTATCCTCGGCAAGCCCGAGAGCGAGTGCACGATGCCGGTGACGCCGCTGCGCACGAGCCTCGCTCATTCGCTGGCGCGGCCGCTCGTGGGCAGCCTTATGAGCTGGTACCGGATTCGCGATCGGCAAGAGCTCGCGCGAGGCTACGTCGGCGGCGTCAAGGCGTGACGGAAACCTCGATCTCGCCGCTCATATAGAGTCGCGCCGGCCCCGCGAGCGTGACGCGGTCGCCGCGCCAGGTGCATTCGAGCCTGCCGCCGCGCCTGGAGAGCTGCCGCGCCTGAAGTGTGCTGCGTCCCAGCCTTTGCGCCCAGAAAGGCACCACTTGCGCATGGGCGGAGCCCGTCACGTGGTCCTCGGGGATTCCCTTGGCCGGAGCGAAATAGCGCGTCGCGATATCGCAGCCGATATCGGAGGCCGGCGCGGTCACGATGATTCCCGGAGTCTCCTGGCGGGCGAGCGCCGCGAAGTTCGGCGCGATGGCGGCGATCTCCCTTGCGCTGTCGAAGACCGCGATGAAGTAGGCGGCGCGCAGCACCTCTCGAGGTGCGGCGCCCAGCGCTTCCGCGAGTCCCGGCGGCTCAGGGCACGGGCGCGGCGGGTTGGCGGGCAAGTCAAGGGCGTAGAGTCCAGCTTTCCGGAGGACCTCCAGCCGGCCGGCCGGGGAGGAGAAGACGACGGAATCCCGAGAAGGCTCCAGCCGGTTGAGCACGACCCATGCCGCGCCCAGGGTGGCGTGACCGCACATCTCCTCCTCGACCGCGGGCGTAAACCAGCGCAGGCTGTATGATGCGTCCTCCCGCACCACGAACGCGGTGGCGGCGACGGCGTTCTCATTCGCGATCGCTTGCATCCGCTCCGCCGGCAACCAATGCGGCAGCAGGCAAACACCAGCGGGATTGCCCGTGAATTCGCGCTCGGCAAATGCGTCGACGATGAAGAATGGGATCTTCACGCGAGCCGCCGCCGACCGATCATGCGCCTCAGCGGGCGCCGACGGTCTCCGCCTGATAGACGGGCGTCAGCCAATGCCGGTATTTCGCGACCTTTCCCTCGGCAATCGCGAAATAGAGGTCCTGTATGCGCTTCGTCAGGCGGCCGACGGCTCCGTCGCCGAGCGAATAGTGATCGACCGATATGATCGGCTGCACCTCGGCGCCGCTACCGCAGAAGAACGCCTCGTCGGCAATGTAGACCTCGCTGCGGTCGATCTCCCGCTCGACCACGGGCACGCCGAGCTCGTCGCGAAAGAGACCGATCAGGGTCGTCCTGGTGATGCTCTCGAGTATGTCGGCCGTGACCGGCGGCGTGATCACGGTACCGTCGCGTACCATCATGAAGCAGGCGCCGGGACTTTCCGAGACCTTGCCGCGGTCGTTCAGCATGATCGGCGTGCCAAAGCCGTTGAGCCGCGCCTCGACATGGGCGAAGCGCGAGTTGTGATAATTGGCTCCGGCCTTGACGCGCGACGGGCTCGCGAGGTCGGAATTGCGCCGCCAAGTGCTGATGCAGCTCTTGATGCCCGAGAAGATCGATTTCGCGTGCGGCCGGCTGAAGGCGAGGACGAACACGCCGGTTCGGATCTCCTCCGGGCGCCAGGCATAGGCCTCGCCTTCGCCGAAATAGACCACCGGGCGAAAATGCACGCCTCCGGCAAAGCGGTTCTTCCGCAGGAGCTCGGTGAAGGCGTCCGTGAGCTCAGCGTCGCTGTAGGGAATCGACATGCGCATGATCTTGGCGGATTGCCGGAGCCGCTTGAGGTGCTCCGCGTTCTTGAGGATGTAGAGCTGCCGCTCGTCGTCGTTCCAATAGGCCCGCATGCCCTCGAACACGTTCTCGCCGCGAAGCACGGCCTCGGAGGAGACGTGAATCGTCGCCTGATTCCAGGGAACGATCCTGCCGTCCATCCACACGAAATCTGCGGTCTCGGTCATCGGGTGCGATCTCCAGGGAAGGATGCGCCATTGCGCGGAGGTGCCGGCGGCAGGCGGAAATATAGTGTACCGATTTCGATCGCACAACGAGTGCGGGGGGGCGAGGCGGCCCCGGACGCGCTAGCGCTTGCCAGCCGCCCTTTTTCGGCGGGCCGCCCGCGCATCGGGCATCGGCCGGACGCTTCCGCGGGGTATCCCACCGGCCTTGCGCGCGCCGCCCTTGCTCAGCACGCCTGCGCTTGCATCCAAATGCCGCAGGGCCCTTCTGGTCGCGGCCGCGGCGTCGCCGGCCTCGATCGCATGGAGGATCTTGCGATGGATGCGGGCGATGCCGAGCGCCTCCGCCTCGTCGCCGGTATATCCCATCTGCACGATGATCCGCCGAATGAGGCCGGCGACGATCGCAACGACGTTGTTGTGCGCGGCTTCGCCGAGCAGGGTGTGGAAGAGGTTGCTCTGCGAGCGCACGGTCTCGGTGTTTCCGGGATCGCGCTCGATCATCTCGATCGTGCGCCGGATCCGCGCGAGGTCGCCGGGGGTCGCGCGCTCGATCGCGAGCGCGATTACCAGCGGTTCGATCAGCCGCTGCGCCTCGTGGACGTCATGGATCGTCGTGCGCCGGAGCCGCAGAATGGTGTCGAGCGTCGAAGCCAGCTGCTCGGCCTCCGGCCGGCAGATCACGGCCCCGCCGTTCCGCCCGGCCTGCATGGCAATCAAGCCGTCCGCCTCGAGGAGGCGCAGCCCCTCCCGCACCGCGGCGCGGCTGTAGCCGAATTGCTTGATCAGCTCGCGCTCCGGCGGAAGCCGGTCGCCCACCGTCAATTTGCCGGAAATCACCGCCTCGCGAATGCGCCGGGCGATCAACTGTGCGGCCTTCAGCGGCTTGAGGTTCTCGAACATCGCCATTTCCGAAACTCTCTCCGTCGCCGCCGGCGCTCCGTTCCGTTGTCGCGCAAGGCCGCCATCAGCCCGGGGGCTCGACAGGGCATACGGGAAATCCGACCGCCGTTCAACGGCGGAGCACCCCTCGCGGATTGGGGGGAAGCGCCCGCCGATTCCGTGCGCGGGGGACGCGCCGCCCGCTTGTCGCTAAGTATATCATACTAGTATACTTATTTGGGCGCGGAGCAGAACGATGCCGCCCGGAGGAGTGCCGTTGCCGGAGGAGCCGCTCAGGATCGCCGTCGATATCGGCGGAACCTTCACCGATGGCATCTGCCTGGAGGCGCGGAGCGGCCGAATCTGGGTCGCCAAATGCCTGACGACCCCCGGCGATCCCAGCGAGGGTGCAGCGACCGTCGTCCGGCAGCTGCTCCAGCAGCCGACGCTCCATGCCTCCGGATGGAGCGGAGCCGACGTCGGCGAGGTCGTCCATGCAACGACGCTCGTCACCAACACTCTGATCGAGCGGAACGGCGCCAGGACGGCCCTGATCCTCACGAAGGGGACTTCCGACCTTCCCGATATCGCGCGCGAGGTCCGCTACGATCTCTACGACCTCGATCTGGAGCTGCCGGAGCCGCTGGTACCGCCGAGCTTACGCTTCGAGGCGGACGAGCGCCTCGACGCGGCGGGAGGCGTCCGGACGCCGCTCGAAGATGACGACCTCGACCGGATCTCCCGATCGGTCCGGGACGGCGGATTCGAGGCTGCCGCCATCTGCCTGCTGCACAGTTACGCCAATGACAGGCATGAGCGGATGATCGAGGACGCGATCCGAAGGCTCGCACCCGGCGTCGGCATCAGCATCTCGAGCCGGATCGCGCCGGAGGTGGGCGAGTTCGAGCGCATGTCCACCGTTGCCGCCAATGCCTATGTGCAGCCGTTGATGGCGAAATATCTGCATCGGCTCGGCCTGCGGCTGCAGGCGACGGAGGTTGCGGGCGCGCTCCGGATCATGCTCTCGAGCGGCGGCTTCACGTCAGTGGACAGCGCCGCGGAGGCGCCGATCCAGCTCCTGGAATCGGGACCGGCGGCCGGGGTCATCAGCGCGATCGTCACGGCCGAAGCCGCCGGAGAAAAGCGAATCCTCGCCTTCGACATGGGCGGGACGACCGCAAAGGCCTGCGTCGTCCGCGATGGCGAGGCGGAGGTCATTCGCGCTTTCGAGGCCGCTCGCGTGCGACGCTTCAAGAAGGGGAGCGGGCTACCGATGCTGGTTCCAAGCATCGACCTCATGGAGATCGGAGCGGGCGGCGGCAGTATCGCGTCCGTGAGCGGCGTCGGCACTCTCGTGGTGGGCCCGAGGAGCGCGGGCGCGGTTCCCGGCCCCGCCTGCTACGCCCAGGGCGGGATGGAGGCCACCGTCACCGATGCCGACCTCGTCTTGGGATATCTCGATCCCGACCGGTTCCTGGGGGGCGAGATGCGTCTCGATCGGCATATGGCAGAACGCGCGATCGGTCGTCTCGGCGATCGCCTTAATCTCTCGATCGCTGCCACCGCCTGGGGGATCTGCAGCGTCGTGAACGAGAACATGGCCGCGGCCGCGCGCGTGCACATCGCGGAGAAGGGACACGATCCGCGTCAATTCGCTCTCGTCGCTACCGGCGGGGCGGGGCCGGTTCATGCCGTCGATGTGGCGCGGCGGCTGCGCCTCTCGACGGTGCTCTGCACCGTCGCCGCCGGAGCCGGCTCCTGCCTTGGGCTTCTTGCAGCGGCCGCACGCGCAGAGCGTGCCTGGCCGCGCCGCAGTCTGCTTTCCGAGGTGCCCTGGAGCGAGGCCTCGCGAGCAATAGCGACGCTGCACGAGGATGCGCTGCAGGAGCTGCTATCGGCGGGCATCGAGAAATCCGCTACGGTCTGGGAGCTCGCTCTCGACATGCGCTATCGCGGGCAGAGCCACAATGTCGGCGTGACGCTTCCGCTCTCGCCGATCGATCCCTCGCTCCAGGATCGCTTTCGCGAGCTCTTCGAGGCGCGCTACCGGCGGCTCTATGGCGCGTTGGTCCCGGGCGCCGAGCCCGAGATCGTCACTTGGCGCCTGATCGGCCGCTCGCCGCGCGCCAAGCGACGGTTTTCCTGGGCGGACGGTCGCTCGGACCGGATGAGCGCAAGCCCCAGGACGCGGCGTCCCATCTTCATTACCGGCGCCGGCGAGTTCGCGGAAGCGCCGGTTTACGATCGCTATGCCCTGCCGCCCGGCACCCGCCTCTCCGGCCCCCTGGTTCTCGAAGAGAGGGAATCGACGCTCATCGTCGCCGAGCCCGCTCGGGTGAGCGTCTTGCCCGATCTCACGGTCCGCATCGATCTGTCGGCGGAGAGAAGCGATGCGAAACAGCATTGACCCGGTGCAGCTCGAGATCGTCTGGACGCGGCTCGTCAGCGCGGTCGACGAGGCCGCTGCGACCTTCGTGCGCGCATCCTTCTCGAGCCTCGTGCGCGAGGCCAACGATTTCGCGGTCGTGCTCACCGACGCCGAAGGAAGATCGCTCGCGCAGTCCTCCAAGAGCATTCCCTCCTTCATCGGCACCCTCCCCGCCTCGATCAAGCATTTCCTGCGCAAGTTTCCGGCTCAGACGCTCCGCGAGGGCGACGTCCTCCTCACCAACGATCCCTGGATGGGATCGGGTCACATTCACGACGTGACGCTCGCGACGCCGATCTTCCGCGGCGGAGAGCTCATCGCCTTCGCGGGCATCACCAGCCACATGCCCGACATCGGCGGCCGGCTCAGGAGCTCCGGCATCCGCGAGCTATACGAAGAGGGGCTCCAGATCCCCATGCTCAAGCTGCGCGATGGCGGCGTCACGAACGAGGCGATAGTTGCGTTCATCCGACAGAACGTCCGGGTCCCAGATGCGACCATGGGCGATATCTGGGGCCAGGTCGCCGCCTGCGGCAAGTGCGCGGACCGGCTAAACGAGGTCCTCGACGAGACGAGCGTCGACCTGAAGGTCGTCGCCGAGGAGATCGTCTCCCGATCGAACGCGGCGATGCGCGCGGCGATCCGCGCGGTGCCGGACGGCGAATACCGCTACAGGATCGTGCATGACGGCTTCGAGGAGCGGATCGTCATCGAGAGCAACGTCGCCGTGAGGGGCGATCGCATCCACATCGACTACACCGGGACCTCGCCGCAGCTGCCGCGCGCCGTCAATGTCGTTCCGATCTATACCTTCGCCTACACCGCCTATGGCGTTAAAGCGCTGCTGTGCCCGGATGTTCCCAACAACGAGGGGAGTTTCCTGCCGGTCACGACATCGGCGCCGGAAGGCACGATCCTCAACCCGAGATTTCCTGCCGCCAGTGGAGCGCGCGGCATGATCGGCCATCTGCTGCCGGTGGCGCTCATGGGCGCGCTCGCGGACGTGCTGCCGGATCGCGTCTGGGCGCCGGGCTCCGCCAATTCCGGCATGATGATCTCGGGCGAGCATGCGGGCCGGCGGTACGCGGGGATCTACTTCATCAATGCCGGCCAAGGTGCATCGAGCCGGCGCGACGGTCTGTCGGCGCTGAGCTTCCCTTCCAACCTCTCGAATACCCCGATCGAGGTGATCGAGGGCGAGGTGCCGCTTCGGATCGTGCACCGCAAGCTGCGCCGGGGCAGCGGCGGCGCAGGCGGGCATAGCGGCGGGGACGGCCTCGATTTCACCTTCGAGTTCGTCGGCGACAAGCCCGCGGTCTGCGCGATCATCATGACGCGATTCAAGGTGCCGCCGCCCGGCGTCCATGGCGGCGAGCCCGGTCAGATCGGCCGGATACTCCTCAATGGCGCACCGCTCGACCCGACCGAGCACCTCGTCTTGAAGAAGGGTGACGTCGTGTCGATGCAGACCGCCGGCGGCGGCGGATTCGGGCCGTCACCGGGGGCGCCGGCGCGCTAGATCGCGCGCGCGGCCATGTGTCCTTCGTAGATCGCACGCTCGATTTGCCGGGGCGCCGCCGCATCTCCGATCTGATGGAGGTCGAGCGCGGGCGCGCGCCGCCGGAGTGCCCAGTAGAGCCCATCGTTGGCCTTGGCGCCGCAAGCGGCGACGACGGTCGCGATCTGCGGGAGGATCGTCTCGCGCCCGGTATAGCGATGCCGTATCGCGACACCGTCCTCGGTGAGGCGCGCGACCTCGCTCTCGACGATGAAGGTCACGTCCCGGTCGAGAAGGCGCTGATAGAGCAATCGCCCCGTCATCAGCTCGATTTGCTGTCCGGGGTGGCGCCGCGGGGTCACGACGGTGACGCGATGGCGCCGCCCTGCGAGCCAGTCCGCGGTCGAGAGCCCGACCATGTCGCCCTTGGTGTCGTAGACGACGACGAGGTCGCCGACCCGCGCGCCATCGAGCGCATCGCGTGCTGAGACATATCTCCCCTCGCCGCCCTCGAGATCGGGCATGCACGCCTCCGAGCCCGTCGCCACCACGACCGCTTCCGGCTCGAGAGCGAGGACCGACTCCGCGGTAGCTTCGACGCCGCAGGCGACCTCGACGGTCTGCCGGCCGATTTCCCGCGTGAGATGATCGACGATGGCTCCGAGCTCAGCTCTGCCCGGCGCGCGGCGTGCCAGCCGGATTTGCCCGCCCAGCTCCGGACCCCGCTCGAGGAGAGTGACCCGGTGGCCGCGCAGCGCCGCTATTCGGGCCGCCTCGAGCCCCGCGACGCCGCCGCCGACCACCACGACCCTGCGGGAGGCTGCGGCCGGCGGGAGCGCGTCGAGATCGAGCTCGCGGCCGGTGCGCGGATCCTGGACGCAGGTGATGTGCACGCCCCGGTAAAGACGGCCGAGGCAGCCGTCGTTGATGCCGACGCAGTAGCGGATGCCGTCGAAGTCGCCGCGCCGCGCCTTTTCCGGCAGGTCGCGATCGGCGATGAGCGCCCGCGTCATGCCCACGAGATCGGCGTCGCCCGCTTCGAGGATCGCCTCGGCGTCCCGGGGATCGACGATGCGGCCGACGCAGACCACCGGCACCGGAACGACCTCGCGAATGCCGCGCGCGAGGCGCCGCATGTGTCCGCTCTGCAAGTACATCGGCGCATAGTGATGCGCCTGCGACCACGCCGTGAGATCGCTGCCCGAAGTGACGTTGACGTAGTCCAGGCGTCCGGCCGCGACGACCGCCGGCGCTATCTCGCGGGTATCGGCGAGCGTGAGGCCGCCTTCGTGATCCTCCTCGGCGCTGAGCCGCAGGCCCACGACGAAGTCCGGCCCGGCCGCGGCGCGAACCGCGCTCGCGACCTCGAGGGCGAAGCGGCGGCGGCGCTCCGCCGATCCCCCATACTCGTCGTCCCGCCGGTTGGTGAGCGGCGAGAGGAACTGCTGGATCAGGTTTCCGTGCCCGCCGTGCAGCTCGACGCCGTCGAGGCCGCCCTCGCGCGCCCGCGCCGCGGCGGCGGCAAAGGCGGCGACGATCTCCGTAATCTCCTCTCGCGCCAGCTCGTGCGGCGTCTCGGTGCCCAGCTCGGAGTCGACGGCCGAGGGCGCCACGATGCGATTGAGCCCCTCGCCGCCGCCTGAGAGGGCTCCGGCATGGTTGAGCTGGGCGAATACCCGCGTGCCGTAGGGGTGCACCGCGGCCGCCAGCCTCCGGTAGGGCTCGACGATCGTGTCGTCCCAATTCGCGAGCGCGGGCATCAGCTTCGACGTCGAGGTCGGATGCACGCTGGTCGAGCCCGTGATGACGAGCCCGACGCCGCCGCGGGCGCGCGCGGCATAGTAGGCGATTACGCGCTCGCCGAGCTTCGTGCCTTCGGAGAGACCGGTGCTGTGAGCGGTGCTGACGATGCGGTTGTGGAGGACGATGCGGCCGATCTGCAGCGGCGAGAACAGGCGGCGCAATGCGGGCGAGCCTTCGGCGGACATCCAGCGACCCATGCCTTCCCGGTGCGTGGCTCCGCTGGCGATGCTGCTACGAGAGAAGCTCCGGTGCAAACCCAAATTGTCCTGCGGCGGACGGGACGGATTGCCCACGGTCCTGCGTCTCGCGTAAAATAGTACACTCATTTCTGGAGAAGGCGCGATCGATGGCGCTACATCGGCGGAGGCCCGCGGCGGAGTCCTATGGACACGCCATCGGAATCCTGGTGCTGGAAGCCCGTATGCCCTTCGTCCCCGGCGACGCCCGCAACGCCGGGACCTTCGGATATCCCGTCCTCTACAGGACCGTCCCCGGCCTCTCCCCGGCCGATTGCATCGCCGCCGCGCCGAAATTCGCGGGTGTCGTGGTCGAGGCTGCGCGCGCGCTGGAGGCTCAGGGCGTCAAGGGGATCGTCGGCGATCACGGCGCGCTCGCGGTGTTCCAGGACGAGGTGCGCGAGGCCGTAGGCGTGCCGGTCTGCCTCGCGGGCCTCCTGCAGCTACCGATGATAGCCCGCACCCTCGACCCCGGGCGCCCCATTGCGATCCTCGCGGCAAGCGCGGCCGATGTCCCGAGCGCGCTTCTCGCCCGGTCGGGAATCTCCGTCCCCAATCCCATCGTCGTTCGCGGGTTGGAAAGCCAAAGCGAGTTCAGATCGGCGGTCCTCGAGGCCAGGGGGACGCTCGATTCGGATCGCATCCTGGCGGAGGCTGTCGATGCCGCGCGGCGGCTCCGCGCGGAGCATCCCGATCTCGGCGCCATGCTCCTGGAAGGCGCCATGCTGCCGCCCTATGCGCGCGGGATACAGCGAGCGATCGGCTTGCCCGTCTACGACGCCGTGACGATGATCGACTATCTTCAGGCTGCCACGCATCGCGAGCGCTACGCCGGATACTACTGAGCGCAGGAGGTATCGATGCCTGTCTACAGGTCAAACGGGAATGCGGCCGCGGGCGGGCATGCCGTCGGCATCCTGTTGCTGGACTACAAGGGGCCGTTCGTTCCCGGCGATGTCGGCAACGCCAGCAGCTACGACTATCCCGTGCTATTCCGCACCGTGCCGAAAGCAACCTCCAAGCGCGTCTTCGCCGGCGATCCCGAGCTCGAGGCGGCCGTGATCGAGGCCGCGAAGGCGCTCGAGGCGGAGGGGGTCAAGGGCATCAGCAGCGATTGCGGCTATTTCGTCAACTACCAGGAAGCGGTCGCCAAGGCCGTCAAGGTGCCGGTCTACCTCTCGAGCCTCCTTCAGCTTCCTTTCATCTCCGCCTGCATCGGCCGCGATCGACCGATCGGGGTGATCTGCGCGAATTCCCGCTCGCTCGGCAACCGAGTGCTCGAGATGACCGGGCTGGGCGCCGACCGCGAAGTGCTGATTCAGGGCATGCAGGACGAGCCCGTCTTCGGCTCGAGCGTCACGGGCGATTGCCTCGCGCTCGATCCCGACGTGATCGAGGCCGAGGTCGTCGGCGTCGCCCGACGGATGCTGCGGGAGCGCCCGGAAATGGGGGCGATCCTGATCGAATGCTCGATGCTGCCGCCTTACGCTAGGGCGGTGCAGAACGCGACGGGCCTCCCCGTCTTCGATTTCCTGACCATGATCGACTACCACGAGAAGGCCGCGCATCGCCGGAGCTACGAGGAGTAGTCGCGAGCCCGGGCGACGCTCCCTTCTGCGTGGAGCGCGGCATCCGGCCGCGCGGAGCGCGCTTGTGCCGCGATTGCGCGCGCGGCAAAATCCCCGGCGAGAAAGTACACTAGTATCCTCTCTAAGCCCTCCCCCCGGCTCGGGGCACTTCCGTGCCGCCCGGCGAAAACATACGAGGACGAGGCCGACATGAGCGCCGATTCACCGCGCGACAATCTGCCCTACGCCGTCGTCGGCGGCGGATTCGTCGGTCTCTGCAGCGCGATTCACCTGCGGCGGGCCGGTCAGGACGTCGTCCTCATCGATCCCGGCGACATGAAGCGCGCGGCGTCGTACGGCAACAGCGGCCAGTTCGCGATCGGCGAGGTCATCCCGCTATCCGTGCCCGGCGTCCTCTTCTCCGTTCCGCGCTGGCTTCTCGACCCGTTGGGGCCGCTGTCCATCCGGTGGCGCAACCTCCCCGAGCTTACGCCATGGATTCTGCGCTTCCTCGGGGCATCCCGGCGCAAGCGCATGGAGGAGGTCTCGGCCGCTTTGGCTCAGCTCTGCGAGCTCATCCATTTCGATTACGAGCCGCTCATCAAGGCCGCGGGCGCCGAGGACACGATCACGCTCACGGAATGCATCCGGCTCTTCATCTCGCGGGAGGAGTTCGACGAGGAGGAGCGGAAATACGGCTACCTTCGCATCCGAGGCGGCGGCGAATACGATCTGCTCGAGGCGGATGCGCTCCATGCGGAGGAGCCGGAGATCGACCGCGGCTTCACTTACGGGGCGATCATGAAGGGGCGCACCTTCGTATCGAATCTGCCGAAATTGCTGCAGGCCTTCGCAGCGCTCCTGCAGCGCGAGGGCGGCAAGATGGTGAGGGGCGAGGTCGTGGATTTCGAGCGCAGCGGCAACCGGGTCGAGGCCGTGAAGCTCGCCGATGGCGGCCGCATCGCGGTGCGCGGCGTCGTGGTCGCCGCCGGCGCCTGGTCGCGGACCCTCTGCCGCTTGCTCGGCGACAATGTGCCGCTCGAGGCGGAGCGCGGCTATCACGTCATGCTGCCGAATTCCGGGGTCACGCTGCGGCGCTCGCTCACGATACCCTCGCGCGGCTTCGGCATCATTCCGATGCAGGCGGGCCTTTGCATCGCCGGCACGGTGGAGCTCGCGCGGCTCGGCGCACCGCCGAATTTCGCGCGCGCGGATCGGCTCGTCGAGAAGGCCCGGGCGATCTTCCCTCACCTCAACGCAGAGGGCGCCACGCGGTGGATGGGTAATCGCCCGGCCATGCCGGATTCCATTCCAGTCATCGACCGTGCGCGCAAGATAGAGAACGCCTTCTACGCCTTCGGACACGGACATCGCGGCATGAGC
>Ga0335082_10001131_pt1 | contig 28431 bp, 28 predicted proteins | sample Lox_Sample_41_FD_206718 | JGI IMG/M metagenome (GOLD analysis project Ga0335082, IMG submission 206718) | Soil microbial communities from Loxahatchee National Wildlife Refuge, Florida, United States - Lox_Sample_4.1 | ecosystem: Environmental > Terrestrial > Soil > Wetlands | place: USA... | reverse complement strand
TGGCCGCGTTCCGCAATATCGTCGTGCCCTGGGCCCGCGCGGCCGCCATGAGCGCGTTTTCCGTTGCCGTGACGCTCGGCTCGTCGAGGAAGATGTCGCGCCCGACGAGCTTCTTCCCTTCCACGCGGTACCGGTCACCGACCGTGATTTCGGCCCCGAGCTGCTCGAGGGCGAGAAAGTGTGTATCGACCCGGCGCCGGCCGATGACGTCGCCCCCCGGAGGCGGCAGACTGACCCGGCCGAACCGCGCGAGCATCGGGCCCGCGAGCAGAATCGAGGCTCGCACACGGGCGCAGAGCGCGGGATCGAGCTCGCGTGGCTCGGCCCCCGCGGTGTCGATGTCGACCGAGTTCGCTCCGGTCCACTCGATTCGCGCGCCGAGACGCTCGAGCAGCGCGAGCATGATTTCGACATCGCGAATGCGGGGAACGTTCTCGATCCGGCAGGGACCTTCGGCCAGCAACGTCGCCGCGAGAATGGGAAGCGCGGCGTTCTTATTGCCCGCGGGCCGGACGGTTCCCTCGAGCCGGCGTCCGCCCGAAACACAAAACATCGCTGCCATGGTCGGCCAAGCTAGGGCGCGGCTTGCGCTCGCGTCAAGCGCTCGCGACACTTTGATCCGTGCATCCCGCCATCGCGCTTGCGCTGCTCGCGATTGCCGGTCTCCTGGCTACCCGACTGCCCCGGCCCACACTCCCCTCCGTGGTCCCCCGGGGCGCCCTCGCGGCTACCCTGCTCGTGTGCCTCGGCGTCCTGCTCGGACCGATCGCGGGCATTCTCGATGCAGGGGTACGGCAAGCGATCACACCGGTCACCGGACTGCTCGTGGGCTGGGTCGGCGTGAGGGAAGGCGCCCAATTCACGACACGACTGCTCACGCGCGTCCGCGATGCGGGGTGGCGGCGCGCCGTGTGGCTGACCTCGGGTACGATCGTCGCGGTTGCTGTCGCGGCGTGGCTTGCCGCGGGCCGCAATCCCCAGCTTGCGGCGTGGCAACCCGCCGGACCAGTCGCGCTCGCCCTCGGAGCCATCGCCGCCGTCGCCACCCACGAGCCTCGCTCGCGAACGAGGGGTGTGCAGCTGAGCATCGCGCTGTTGTGTGCGCTGCTCGCGTTCACGCTGACGAGGCCTCCCGCGCACTTCTCCGGAGCGCGGGGCATGGTGCGGTGGCTAATGCTCAGCGCGGCCGCGATCGCGATGCTGGGTATCTCTACCGCCCTCGTCGCGAGGCGCGCGCGGAATGCGGCGGAATTCGCGCTCGGGATTCTCGTGTTCTCGAGCCTCGCCGCTGGAGTCGGCGTGGTGACGGGCGTTTCCCCGTTGCTCTCGTGCGCCGGGGCCGCCGCGGTAACGGCGCGGCGGCTCGAGCGAGCCGGCCGTTCCCGCTACCGGGCGCTCGTCACGCGACCGGTGCCGGGGGTGAGCGGACTCGTGTGGCTCCTGCTGGGGGTCTTCGCGAGCGTGCCGCGCTGGTGGATCGTGCCGGCGGCGCTGGCGCTCGCCATGTTGCGCGCGTCAGTCTGGGTGGCCAGCCGCCGTCTCGAGAACCGGCTTCCCTCGCGCTACACACCCGACCCGCTGGCCCCCGCGCTCGCCCTGAACTTCATGGTCAGTGGTAGCCCCGCGTTGGGGTTAGCGGGCGGCGTGGCAACCACGATGGTCGTGCTGCTGGTGGCGAGTATGGCGGCGGCGCCATGGCTCGAGGGTCTGCATAGTCCGTCGGCTCGGTTGACACCGGATACGGTGGTGACAGAGCTTAGGTGCTAGCTCCTCAATGGAACGGGCGCGGTGATACCGACGTGGGTAGGGGTGGTGACGGCCGTATCGCTCGCAATCATCGCGCTGGCTACGATCCTCGTGGCGGCCGCGGCGGCGAGCGTGTTCTTGCGGTTGCGGGTGCTCATCCAGGCGCTGCGCCAGATGGTGGGCCCGGCGATCGACGACGTGCGTCAGATCCTCAGTACGATTCGCACCGAGGTCGACGGGGTCGCCTCGACCTCGCGCGACCTTCGCACCCGGGTCGTGCGGGCGGCAGACGCCGCCGAAGCGCGGCTCACGGAGCTCAATACGCTCGTCAAGCTGGTCCAGGGCGAGGTCGAAACCGGCACCCTCGCGGTGGGCGCGATGATTCGTGCGATCCGGCGCTCGGGTGTGCTGGTCGATTGGGGCCGGCAGTTGATCAGAAAGGGGCGAAGAAAACGCTGATTCCGGCTCGCCGCACCTTGTGGGTCGCCGCGGCGCTCGCGCTCGTGGCGTTGGTGATCTTCCCCGGAGTGGCCCATGCGTGGACCCCCGGTACCCACATCTACCTCGGTGAGTCCGTCCTCACAAACCTGCATCAGCTCCCGGCAGCCGTGGCCGACGTCATCCGCGCCTTTCCGTACGATTATCTCTACGGCAACATCGCCGCGGATACGTCGCTCGCGAAGAAGTATGCCCCGGTTGGACGGCACTGTCATGCCTGGCACGTGGGCCAGGAAATCTTCGATCTCGCTCCCTCAGATCCGCTGCGCGCATTCGGGCTCGGCTACCTCTCGCATCTCGCGGCTGACACCGTCGCCCACAACTACTTCGTCCCGCGCCAGCTGGTCCTGACGTCCAGCACCACCGCACTTGGCCACTCGTATTGGGAGAGCCGGTTCGAGACCCACCTGGGGGATGCCTACGCCTCGACGGCAAAGGAAGTGATCATGCAGGACCACGGGGCCAGCGATGCGCACCTGGACGGCATCCTGTCTCCCACGTTGTTCAGCGTGCGCACGTCGCGCCGGCTGTTCCGCGGCATGGTGCACCTGACCGAGACGCAGAGCTGGCAGTGGGCATTCCAGGCGCTGCGCGAGGCGAGCCGCTGGGACCTGCCCGACGATGACGTCGAACGGCACATGGCGCTGGCGTTCGAATACGTGATGGAAATGCTGGGAGTGCGAGACGCGGCGGCTCGCCGGCTCGATCCTGCGGGCACGCAGGCGCTCGGGCTGGCGAAGCGCATGCGGCGCCACGCGCTGAGCGAGGGAGCGCGGGGAGACGCGGAGCGGTTGGAGCGAACCGCGGAAGGTCACTTTGGCCTTCCCTCCGCCTCGCTCAGCTATTGGAGGGAATCACGCGCGCAGCGGCCCTGGCGGGACCGGAACGGCGCCGCGGTGAAGACGAACGGCGCCTAGGGGGTGAGTTTCTCCTCGAGCAGGCGTTGCGTCAGCTTGGGATCGGCTTTGCCGCGCGAGGCTTTCATGACCTGACCCACGAAAAACTGCAGCAGCTTCGTCTCGCCTTTTTGATAGCGGCTCACTTCATTCGCGTGCGCGCCCAGCACATCGCTTACCCATCCGGCGAGCACACCGGTATCGGCCACCTGGATCAGGCCCAGGGATTCGGCGATGGCGCGCGGGTCGCCGCCATGCGCGGCGAGGTCGGTGAACACACGCTTCGCGGCCTGATGTGACAGCGTGCCCCCCTTGACGAGACCAATGAGCTGTGCCAACCCCACCGGCGTCACTCGGAGCTGCTCCCCGTTGTCCTTGGCATCGCCCAGCACCTCGCCCATCACCCAGTTGGCGGCCGACTTCGCGTCAGCCCCGCCGGCGCGCACGACGCCTTCGAAATAGTCGGCCACCGGCCGCTCCGCCGTGAGGACGGCGGCGTCGGCGAGACTCAGTCCATATTCCGCCACGAACCGTTCGCGCTTCCGAGCGGGCAGCTCAGGAAGCGCGGTCTGCTGCTCCGCGATGAACTCGGGGGAGAGCACGAGGGGCGGCAAATCGGGATCCGGGAAGTAGCGGTAATCGTGGCTCTCTTCCTTCAGGCGCTGGGCACGCACCGAGTTCGTCTTCGAATCGTACAGCATGGTCTGCTGCACCACGCTCCCGCCCGATTCGCGCAGTGCGACCTGCCGATCGCGCTCCACGGTGAGCGCCTTCTCGACGTACGCAAACGAATTGATGTTCTTGACCTCGGTCTTCGTGCCGAGCGCGGTCTCGCCGGCGCGGCGCACCGAGACGTTCGCGTCGACGCGGAGACTGCCCTTCTCCATGTCGACGTCCGAGATGCCGCTGTATTCGAGCACCTGCTTCAGCGTCAGGAGGTACGCGCGGGCTTCCTGGGGCGAGCGGAAATCGGGGCCGGTGACGATCTCGATCAGTGGCACGCCGCAGCGGTTCAAGTCGACGGCGGTGCGCCGTGGGAATCGATCGTGGAGCGACTTCCCCGCGTCCTCTTCGAGGTGCAGGCGCGCGATCGTCGCGGTCAGGAGTCCCCGGTCGGGCGACAGGTAGGTCACCGAGCCGTCGGTCGAGAGCGGCTGCTCGAACTGGGAGATCTGATACCCCTTCGGCAGGTCCGGATAGAAGTAATTCTTGCGCGCGAACACGCTATGCGCGTGCACCGTGCAGCCGAGCGCGAGCGCCGCGCGCACCGCCAGCTTGACCGCCATTTCGTTGGCTACAGGCAGCGCGCCCGGCAAGCCCAGACACACCGGGCAGACGTTCGTGTTGGGAGGCGCGCCGAACGCCGCCGAGCAGCCGCAGAACATCTTGGAGACGGTCCGCAGCTGCACGTGCGTTTCGAGGCCGATGACGGTTTCCCAGCCGTTGGCCATTACACCTCCCCCGCCGCCGGTACGACGCGCTCCAGGGCATACGCCGCCTCGAGCATTTCATCTTCGAGAAATGCCTGGCCGATGAGCTGGCCGCCGACCGGCAGGCCCTTGATTCTTCCGATCGGGAGCGAGAGCGCGGGAAGGCCCGCGAGGTTCGCCGTCACGGTGAAAATGTCCGACAGGTACATCGCGACGGGATCCGTGATCTTCTCGCCCGCCTTGAAGGCCGGCGTCGGCGTGGTGGGCGTGAACAGCAGGTCGACGCCGCGATCGAACACGTTGCGAAAATCCTGCGCGATGAGCGAGCGCATCTGCTGCGCCTTGCGATAGTAGGCGTCGTAGTAGCCGGACGACAGGACATACGTCCCCACGAGAATCCGGCGACGGACTTCGGCACCGAATCCCTGGCCGCGGGTCTCGCGATACAGCGCGCGCACATCGGTGCTGCCATTGAATCGCGGGCCGTATCGCGCGCCATCGTACCGCGCGAGGTTGGACGACGCCTCGGCCGGCGCGATGATGTAGTACGTTGGGACGGCGTAGGCCGTATGCGGCAGCGAGACCTCACGGATCGCGGCGCCCAGGTCGCGCATCATGCGAATGGCCTGGTCGCACGCGCGCCGCACTCCCGGATCCAGGTCAGTGGGGAAATACTCGCGCGGCACGCCGATCACGAATCCTTGCAGCGACTCCGGCACCGTGGGCAGGCGTAGCGGATCCCGGTCTTCGCAGGTGGTGTCGCGCGCATCGCGTCCCGAGATGACGGATAAGACGCGTGCCGCATCGTGAACGCTCCGCCCGAATACGCCGATCTGATCGAGCGACGAACCGAAGGCGACGAGTCCGTAGCGCGACACACGACCGTAGGTCGGTTTGATGCCGACGATTCCGCAGAACGAGGCGGGTTGCCGTACCGACCCGCCCGTCTCGGAGCCGAGCGCCGCCGGCACGACTCCCGCCGCGACGAGTGCGGCCGAGCCGCCGGAAGAGCCTCCGGGGACGCGCGCCTTGTCGAGCGGGTGGACGGCACGGCCGTAGGCCGAATGCTCGGTGGAGGACCCCATCGCGAACTCGTCGCAATTGCTCTTCCCCGCAATCAGCGCTCCCGCCGTCTTGAGGCGCGCGACCGCCGTCGCTTCGTAGGGCGACCGGTATCCTTCGAGGATGCGCGAGCCGCACGTCGTGGTGAACTCGAGCGTGCAGATGTTGTCCTTGACCCCCACGGGCATGCCGTACAGGACGCCAGACGGATGCGCCATGGCGGCCTGCTGCACCAGCGAGGCTCTGAGCTCCTTCGGCGGCGTGAGGCAGGCGTTCAGACGCCGGGTCTTGGTGATCCGCTCCGCGACCGCCTTCGCGTTCACCAACGCTTCGTTGGGATCGCTCACTCGCTCTCACCCGTATCGTCGCCAAATTGCCCCAGTTTCGGCACCAGAAAGAGGCCGTCGCGAAACTCGGGCGCGAACGTGTCGGGGCCGAACGCGAGCGGCGACGGCTTCACTTCGTCGACGCGGAACCGCAGCGCATCAGGACCGGGAATGAAGGGCTTCGCGGTTTCACTCGTCTGCCCGGCGAGCTGCGCCACATAGTCCAGAATCCGCGACATCTGCTCGGCGAGCTCGGGGAGGCGGTCCTCCTCCACGTGGAGCTCGGCAAGCTGGGCGATTTTCAGCACTTCTTCACGCGAAACGCTCATCCACCCTCCCATTCGCGCTCGAGCCCCGCATAGGCGACGAGCAGCTGCTTGGTTCCGATTTCCGCATCGTCGAACTCCACCGTGACCTTCAAGGCTCGCCCTGAGCCCGTCACCCCGCGAACCACCCCACCGCCGAATTTTCGGTGCCGCACCCGCTCGCCCGTGACATAGCGGGGGACATCCTGCGATTCGTCTTCGTCCTCCCACACCGGCGCCACGGCGGCCGATGGCGCACGATCCCGCGCGCCGCGATCCAAGAACCGCGGCGTCCGGGCGTCCCCTCCCCAGCGGGACGACGTGCTACGCTCCTCGATTACGTGCGGCGGCACGGCTTCGAGAAAGCGGGACGGCGCCGCGAGCTCGAGCCGGCCGTTGCGATAGCGCGTGCGAGCCCATGAGAGATACAATTTTTCGCGCGCGCGCGTGAGCCCCACGTAACACAGCCGGCGCTCCTCTTCGAGTCCACCCGGGACCTCGGCGGAGCGCCCGAGTGGAAACAGGCCGTCTTCGAGCCCCGCGAGCACGACCACCGGCCACTCGAGCCCCTTCGCCATGTGCACCGTCATGAGCGTGATGCCGGTTTCGGTTTCGTCGCCGGTCGAATCCCCTCGTCCCCGGCGTCTGCCGGCGTCGTCCGCCGGCGTGAGCAGGGCCGCTTGCGTGAGATAGCGCTCCAACAGGCTCGCCGCCGGTGGCGGGGCTTCGCCGTTTCCCTCTACGCTCAGGTCGTCCGCTGCCACGACCTCTTCGGCCCATTCGGCGGCCCCCGCGATCAGCTCGGCCACATTGTCCAGACGCTCGATGCCCTCCGGGCCCTCGTCGGCCAGGTACGCTTCGTATCCGACATCTTTCACCACGCGCTCGAGGACGGTGGCGGGATCGGCGGAACCGAGCTCCTCACGCCAGCGGTCGAAGCGGGTGATCACGTCCTGGAGCGCGGTGCGCACGTTGGGGCGCAGCTCGGGGATACGATCCGCGGTGCGCGCGGTTTCGTACAGCGACTTCTGCCATTTAATCGACGCCCGAGAGAGCAGCTCGAGCGAGGTGTCGCCGATCCCGCGGCGCGGTACGTTCGCGATGCGGAGCAACGCCTCGCCGTCAGCCGGATTGACGATCACGCGCAGATAGGCGAGCACGTCTTTGACCTCGCGCCGCTCGTAGAAGCTCACGGCGCCGACCAGTCGATAGGGGATGCCGCGGTACCGGAAGGCATCTTCGAGCGGACGGGATTGCGCATTCGTACGGTACAGGACGGCCATGCCGGTATACGGCACGTCGGATTCCGCCGCCCGGCGCGCCAGCTCTCCGGCGAGCCACTGCGCTTCGTCGCGTTCGTCCGCCGCGGTCAACAACGTGACTGGATCCCCACCCTGCCGGTCGGTGAACAGCGTCTTGCCGAGGCGCTCGCGGTTCTCGGCGATGACGCCGTTCGCCGCATCGAGGATGATCTGCGTTGATCGGTAGTTCTGCTCGAGCTTGACGAGCGTCGTCCCCGGGAAGTCCCGCTGAAACGCGAGCATGTGCCGGACGTCGGCGCCACGCCAGCCGTAGATCGCCTGATCGTCGTCGCCTACAACGCAGAGATTCTTGTGTTGGAACGCGAGCAGGCGCACCTGCTGGTATTGCGCGGCGTTCGTGTCCTGAAATTCATCGACGAGCACGTACTCGAAGCGGCGCTGCCAGTACGCCAGGCGATCGGGGAACTCCTCGAGCAGCTTGAGAGGGAACAGCAACAGATCGTCGAAATCCATCGCGTTCGCCTGCTTGAGCGCCGGTCCGAGCATGCCGTACACCTCCGCGGCCGCGCGCGCCAGGGCGCCTGTGGCATCCGCCGCGAATTGTTCGGGCGAGAGCATGCGGTTCTTGGCGGCGGAAATGAGCGAGTGCACGGCACGTGGCGGGTTCGCCTTGGGCGAGATGCCGCGCTGCTCGAGTAACCGTTTGATGAACGATTCGGAATCGTCCGCATCGTAGATCGTGAAATTCGGCCCGAACCCCAGGCGGGGAGCTTCCCGTCGCAGCAACCGCGCAGAGAGCGAATGGAACGTCCCGATCCAGAGCCCCCGCGGATCGGCGCCGAGCAGCGCCGCCACTCGACCGCGCATCTCGGCGGCAGCCTTGTTCGTGAACGTCACCGCATAGATGCGATCGGGCGCCACGCCGCGCTCGCGGATCAGGTGCGCGATGCGGGCGGTCAGTACGCGCGTCTTTCCCGAGCCGGCCCCCGCGAGCACGAGCAGCGGCCCGCCGGGATGCAGCACGGCGGCCTGTTGAGCGGGGTTGAGGGCGAGTGCCGTCAAGCCGGAAGGGTACTGATGAGGGACCCCGGGGGCGCAAGCGGGAATTCCAGCACGAACTCGCTGCCCGCGGGCATGGGATGATAGAAGATCCGGCCGCCGTGCTGTTGCTCGACGATGCGCCGCGCCAGGGCGAGGCCGATCCCCCAGCCCCCGGGTTTGGAGGTCACGCCCGGCTCGAACAGATGGGCACGCACCTGCGCCGGCACTCCCGGGCCGTCATCGCGGACCCGGACTCGCGCGACCTGCCCCGTCGTTTCGAGCCGCACGTCAATCCGCCCGCCGCGGCCGCTCAGGGCATCGATGGAATTCTTGATGAGCGCCTCGAGCGCCCACTCGACCAGTACGGGATCAGCGGACGCGGTGGGCCCGGAATCGGGCGCCGCGAGCGTGAGCGTCACAGGGCTCGCGAGGGTCGGGAGCCGGGGCCGGAAATATGTTACGACGCGCTCCGCGAGCGCGCCGAGCGCCACCGGCTCCATTTTCGCCGGGCGCCCGATGTGCTCGAACCGCCGCGCCACACGTTCCAGCCGATCCACGTCAGCTTCAAGATGCGCCACCAGGTCCCTGCCCCGGGTATCCGGATTCTCCTGCAGGTAATCAATCCAGCCCGTGAGCCCCATGAGTGGTGTCCCGAGCTGATGCGCCGACTCGCGCGCCATGGCCACCCACAGCCGATCGCGCGCCGCCGCCACCTGGGCGCGGTAGGCCCGGGCGGCGAGCGCCACGAGACAGATGAATGCAATCGCCTGGAGCGCCGCGAGCAGAATCAGCTCTTCGGTCTGCGGCAGCGCACCATAGTGAATCGTGCCCACACCGGGCTGCACGATGGGACGGTTCACGAGGTCGAGACTCGCGATCCACGTCCGCATCCGCGCGGTATCGCCGGAAAAACGCGGCGGCACGTTGTCCATCGCGGTCACGTGGCCATTCGTATCTGTTACGACGATCGGAATTCCCAGCGCGCGGACCTGCGCGGCGAGGTCGAGCAGCGTGCCGGTGACCGCTTCCGGTCCCGGGTCGTTCAGCCCGGCGAAGACACGGCCCAAGAGCCGGCTCGTATCGCGGGCCTCGTTGCGGAGATGGCGTACCATGATCCAGGTGTATCCGGCCGACAGGGCGCCGAGCAGGAGCGCGAGTCCTACGACGGTCAGCGGACCCGCGCGGCGGAGTGGATCGCTACGCGCCACCGGGTGTCGGAGCGAGTCGAGCGGTACCGAGGTACGGAACCAGGGCCTCGGGCACGCGCACAGCGCCGTCCGGCTCGCGATGCGTCTCGAGCAGCGCGGCAACGGTGCGTGGGAGCGCGACTCCCGAAGCGTTCAGCGTATGCACGAAATCCGGTTTGTCACCCTGGCGGCGCACCCGGATACTCGCGCGGCGCGCCTGAAAATCCGTGAACGTGCTCGAGCTCGAAACCTCGAGCCATTGTCCGACCCCGGGCGCCCAGACCTCGAGATCGTAGGTCTTGGCGCTCGAAAACCCCACGTCTCCCGCGGCGAGCAGCACCACGCGATACGGCAGCTCCAGCCGGCGGAGAACGTCCTCCGCATGTCCAGTCATACGTTCGTGCTCAGCCGGCGAATCTGCCGGACGACAGAAGCGCACGAGCTCAACCTTGTCGAACTGATGCACGCGCAGCAACCCCCGGGTGTCCTTGCCGGCGGCGCCCGCCTCACGCCGGAAACAGGGAGTGTACGCGGTGTAGGCGATCGGCAGCGCCTGCGCGTCGAGGATCTCGTCGCGATGCAGGTTCGTGACCGGTACCTCGGCCGTCGGGATGAGGAACAGGTCGTCACTCGACACCACGTATGCCTCGTCTCCGAACTTCGGGAGCTGGCCGGTGCCCTCCATGGAGCTGCGCCGCACGAGTACCGGCGGCTCGATCTCGACGTAGCCGTGCTCCCGCGTGTGCAGGTCGAGCATGAAGTTGATCAAGCTGCGGCACAACCGCGCGCCCGCGCCCCGAAACACGATGAACCCGGATCCCGAAAGCTTCGCCCCCTGGGCGAAGTCGACCAGCCCGAGCTGCTCGGCGATCTCCCAGTGGGGCGGTCCCCCCGCCGGCCGGGGCTCACCCCAGCTGCGCACGATCGCGTTGTGACTGGCATCGCCATCCGGCAGCTCGGGCAACGGGAGATTGGGAATGAAGAGCGCCTTGCCCTGCAGCACGGCCTCGACGTCCCGCAGCTCGGCTTCGCGTTCCGTGATCAACGACGTGTGCTCTCGGCGTTGCTGCACGATCTCGGGCGGGAGCTTCCCCTGCTCCTTGACCAACCGGGCGTCGTCACGCGCGGCCGTATTGCGCGCGGCCTTGAGCGTGTCGAGCTCGCTCACGATTGCTCGTCGCCGGCTGTCGAGGGCTTCGATTTCGTCCAACAGCTTCAGCACCGACGGGTCCTGGCGGCGCGCAAGCGCCGTCCGCACCTGCTCGGGTGCGGCCCGCAACAGCTTGAGATCGATCACGGAGCTATTCGGTGGGGAGGCTGTTCGCTACCAGGCTGCGGTAACCGCAATTCTGGTCCGCAAGCACCCGAAACCGCACCGAGCGAGCCACGGCATCGAAGGCGATCGGCTGCAGCTTGGCGTAGAGCGGGTACACCGTCCCGTCCGGACACGTTTCGGCCTTCGAGCGGGCGAGCAGGACGGTTTGGAGCGAGAGCAGCGCCGGCTTGTCGGTGACGTATCCGTCCGTCGGAGCCTGCGAGGTGTTCTCGAACGTCGCGTTGGACGTTTGAAACCCGGGCGCCAGCACCGAATCGACGATGGCGTATTTCGGAAGCGCACCCGTCGGATAGAACGCGGGGCGATTCAGCGAATCGTAGTTGAAGACGAAGTCCCACCCGGCGGTCTGTTGCGTGAGGACCGCCGTCCGGCCGATGATCGCGTACGCCGACGGCGTGTTGATGCCGGTGCCCTGCACCGCGTACAACGTGATCGTATCGACCTGATTGGTGCTGGTGGCCGGCGCGAGGCCGAGTGGATTCGAACACGCCGCGAGCAAGGCGACGCCGACGTCGCCAAGCACGAGCGCAACGCGAAAACGTCGAGCAAGCCGTGTCATTGGGGCATCAACATACCCCGACTCCGGGAAAAGGGTCAACCCATATCGCTGCTTGACTTCGCCTTAGCCCCGTCCTAGGTTGGCCGCCGTGGCGACGATCCGGGACGTCGTGGAGGCACTCAGCCGGCGCACCGGTATCGACGCGGTGGTGGTAGTAGGACGTGATGGTCTGCCGATCGATTCCCGCACACAAAATGGCGTCGACGCCGAGAATATCGCGGCGCTCGTCCCCTCCATGATCAACGGGGTGACGCAGTTCGGCGAAGCGTCGGGCCGCGGCACCTTTGGCGCGGCCGTGTTCGAATTCGGGTCCGGGCTGGCGGTCGTGTCCGTGCTCCATGCCGACGCCTTGCTCGTGATTCTCGTGCAGCCCTCGACGAATGTCGGCGAGCTGCTGTACGACCTGCGGCGCCACCGCTCGGCGATCGCGGGCCTGCTGTAGCTCCCCGTGGCGGACTCCACCGGCCCACGGCACCTGCTCGTCGTCGATGACGAGCCGCACATCGGACTCCTGTTGCGCCCGCACTTGGAGGAATTGGGATACCGTGTGAGCCTCGCGCGCAGCCTCGACGGAGCGCGCGCCGCGCTCGCCGCATCGCAGGGGGCAGTGGATGGACTCCTCCTGGACCTGCATCTCCCCGATGGCTCGGGTCTCGACCTGCTGCGCGAGCTGCGGAGCGCCAAGGCGACGCGAGGTCTGCCGGTCGTGGTAATCACGGCCGAAGGCGAAGAGCGCGTCCATGATGCCGCCCGGCGGCTCGATGCCACACTGATGACCAAGCCGTTCAGCCCGAGTAAGCTCATGGCGTCCATCGACAAGATTCTCCACCAACCGCCGCCCTCGTCGAGGCCCGAACCGTGACGACCTGGGCGGCCATCCTGGCGGGCGGCTCCGGCACGCGGTTCTGGCCACTCTCCACGCCGCAGCGCCCCAAGCAGCTCCTGCCCCTGGCCGGCGACGGGCCGCTGCTCGCGCAGGCGGTGCAGCGCCTCGAGGGACTGGTGCCGCCGGAGCGCATGTTGATCCTCACGGGGCCGTTTCTCGTCGATCAGGTCGCCGAGCTCGTTCCCAGCATTCCCCGCGCGCAGATCTTTGCCGAACCCCGCGCCGCCTCAACCGCGCCGGCGCTCGCCTGGGCCGCGCACTGGATTTCCCGCCGCGATCCCGGCGCGCAGATGTTGTCGATGCACGCCGACTGGGCCGTGAGCGACGACCGCGCCTTTCGCAGCGCGGCCCGCACGGCGCTCGGCATTGCCGCGGACTACGACGTGCTCGTCACCGTGGGCGTGAAGCCGAATCGCAATGAAACTGGATACGGCTACATCGTGCCGGGCAAGCCGCTCGGAACCGCTCGTGCGGTCCGGCGCTTCATCGAGAAACCCAGCGCCGCGCGAGCCGCGTTGCTCCGGCGGCGCGGCGCGCTCTGGAATACGGGACTGTTCGCCTGGAGTGTCGCGCGATTTCTCGGAGAAGCGGGGGCCTATGCGCGCGAGCTGCGGGCCGGGTGGTCCGCCCTCTCCGCGGGTGATGCCGAGGGATTCTTTGCTCTGGTCCGGCCAGCCGCCGTGGATGTCGTGGTCCTCGAGCGCACCAAGCGTCTCGCCGTCGTCGCGGGCACGTTCCGCTGGGATGACATCGGCTCGTGGGACGCGCTGCTCCGGATCCGACGGGCGGACTCGCGGGGCAACGTGGTGATCGGCAACGTCACCGTGGGAGACAATGTGAAGCGCTCGGTGATCTGGTCCGAGGACGAGCACCTGCTCGTGACGGGAGTCGAAGACCACGTGATCGTGCGCGCCAACGGGCACACCCTGGTCATGCCGACCGGTCGCGCCGACGAGCTGAAACAGCTCGTGCAGCGGCTGTGACGCACGCGCTCTACCTTCTCGATCCCGACCCTTCCCCAGCATGGGCGCCGTTCGCCGGCGTTCGCCCGGTATGTGAGCTCCGCGCCGGTGCGCACCTGATTCGGGAGCGCTGGGAACGGTTCACGGGAACGCGGGCGGTGAACATCCTCGGGCTCCCCCACCTTGCCGGCTTCGCGGAACCGGGCGTTCCTACCGTCTCGGCATCCCGGCCCGTGGCAGGTCCCGCCATCGTCGCATCCTCGACGTTCGCGCCCCGGGGCACCGCGCCGCGACTTCCGACGGGCCCGTTTCGGCTCGTGTGTGGCGGAGTAACGGTCGGCTGGGGAGTTGGCGCCGGCGAGCAGTGGACCGGCCCCAAGCCGGGAGCAACGGCGGTCGAGGTGTCGGGCGTCGTGCTGCACGGGGTCTACGATGTCGTGCGTGTGCTCGAAGTGTTATTGCAGGAGGATCTCCTGGCCCTGCTCGGGGATTCGGACCCCGTACCGCATGGCAGTGTGGTGTTGGGAGATCCGGCGGCGATCGCGCTCAAGGCGTGCGCGATCGAGCCGGGCGTGGTGTTCGACACACGCGGCGGCCCGGTCGTGCTCGAGCAGGGCGTCGAGGTGCGCGCCGGCGCGCGCCTCGAGGGGCCGGTCTGGGCCGGAGCCAAGAGCAGGCTGCTCGGCGGCCCGCTGAAAGGCTGCGCCATCGGCCCGCGCGCCGTGGTCCGCGGCGAAGTTGCATCGACCGTTTTCCTGGGATACGCCAACAAGTCACACGATGGCTTCGTGGGGCATTCCGTCGTTGGCCGGTGGGTAAACCTCGGCGCCGGGACGATCACGTCGAACCTGAAGAACACCTACGGGCCGATACGGCTCGAGGTGAACGGCGACGAGATCGAAACGGGAATGATGAACCTGGGAAGTTTGATCGCCGACCACGCGAAAACGGCAATTGGTACGCTGCTCGGGACCGGCACGGTGATCGGTGCCGGCGCACAGGTGTTCGACGCCGTGCGGCCGCCCAAGTACATCCCCCCGTTTGCCTGGGGCGGGAGCACCGAGGGCGCACGCATGAGCCGCGAGGGATTTCTCAAGGTCGCCGAACGCGTTCTGCCGCGGCGCGAAGTAGTGTTCGATAGTGCGACCCGCGCGACGCTGGAGCGCATCTACGACTGGGCCATGCACTAGACTCGGCGTCGCGACGGTTGCTGGGGATGTGCGGAATACGCACATTGGACGCGAGGCCCCACATCCGCCATGACGAAGACCGAGCGATACCGTCGCGTCAGCAAGTTCGAATTGCACGACATGATTGGCGAAGGCGCCATGGGTGTCGTGTGGAAGGCGTATGACACGGTCATCCGCCGCTACGTGGCGCTCAAGCTGCTCCCCACCCGCATCGGCAAGACCTCGGACGCGAGACAGCGCTTCATGCGCGAGGCCCGCGCCGCCGGGGTGCTCCAGCACCCCAATCTGGTCACGCTTTACGACCTGGGCGAAGCGGAGGGACAGCTCTACATCGCCATGGAGTTCGTAGAGGGGCGTGACCTGAGCGCCATGATCGCGGCGAACGATCCGCTCGCCCTCGAACGCAAGCTCGACATCGCGGTCGAAGTGCTCGAGGGCCTCGCTTATGCCCACGAGCGTGGGGTGATCCATCGCGACATCAAGCCTTCCAATATCCGTATCGCCGCAGATGGCCGCGTGAAGATCATGGACTTCGGAATCGCGCGCCTGCAGACCGCCGACATGACGGGCTCGGGCGCGATCGTGGGCACCCCGAACTACATGGCCCCCGAGCAGGTGACCAACGGCGCCATTACTGCGGCCACCGATCTTTTTTCGGTTGGGTGCCTCCTGTATGAGCTGCTGAGTTACCACAAGCCGTTCGAAGGGGAGACGGTACACGGGGTGCTGTATCAGGTGCTCACGAGCGAGCCGAAGGCGCTCAGAACGATGGCGCCTTCGATCCCGGCCGCGCTCGAGCGGGTGGTGGCGAAGGCGATGAACAAGGTGCCTGAGGATCGCTATCAGTCGGCGCGCCAGATGCAGCAGGCGGTGCTCGGGATCCGCGCGGCGCTCTCGGGCGCGGAGCCCACCGAGCGACTTCCCCCGCGCTGGACCACACTGCCCGCTCCCCTCCTGCGGCTGGTCACCCACACGCCACTGCGCTGGCGGGTGACCGTGTTGTCGGCCCTGGCGGTCGTTGCCCTGATCCTCGCGTTCGTTTCGCACGGCCCGATCGCCAGTCCCGCGCCGGAGCCGCCGGCCGCGGTCGTGACCCATCCCGTGCCTCCGCCCCCACCACCCTCGCCGGACCCGCGTACGCTGGACGAAATGATCGCGGCACCGATCGCCGCAAAGACAAACCCGGCGCTGATCGCGCTGCGCGACTCCGCGCTGGCTTCACGCGACCGCGCGCGCAAGGTAGGAGCCATGAAGAACAATGTGCGCTCGCTGGCGCTCGCGGAGGCAATGCTGTTCACCGCCGAGCAGGAGCGCCGCGGCGGCAATCAAGCCAAGGCGTCGAGTGCCTACGTGGGAGCCGTACCCGAGTACCGCAAGGCGCGGCTCCAGGCGCTGGCGCTCCGCGCCGAGGCGCACGACGCAATCGACCGGGCCACGCCGATCGTCAAGGCGCTCGCGACCCGCCCCGTGGCGGCCCGCGCCGCCACGTCACTGGCCCGCGCCGAATCGCTCTTCGCCGCCATGGACTATCCGCTGGCCAAGCTCGCGGCGCAGGACGCCGAGCAGGTCGGCGTGACCGCCGGCGTGGCGCCGCCCAGCCCCCAACCCGCCGACCCGCGGGCGGCGATCGGCGTGCTGCTCACGGACCTGTCGCGCGCGGTCGCGAGTGAGCACGTGGAGAACCTGCGACTGTTGTTTCCGTCGATGAGCGCCGCCGATGGGGCGAGCTGGAGCGCGTTCTTCGCGCGCGCGACACAGCTGCAGGCGACTTACACGCCCGAGCCGATTATCGTCGAGAACCGGGTGGCGAACGCCACTGTCGTTGCGGTCTATCGCTTCGTGCCTCGGGGCGGCGGCGCCCAGCACGAGGAACGGAGCAGGGTCGCCATGTCGTTCAGCAACACGCCAAACGGATGGCGGATCGAAAGCGTGCGGGAGCTCGGGAAGAAGTAGCCGTCAGTCCCAGGCCCGCGCCGTATCGGGCGGGCTTGCGGGTACGGCGAGGGTATCGGGTTTCGGTGTCGGCGGTCCGACACGGCGCAGGGTCACCGGTTTCTGCAGATCCCCTCCCGAGAGCGTCAGGCGATCGGACTGTACTTTCAGGCCGTAGACCATCCACACGCCATCGCCGACCGTCAGCCAGATGCTGTCCCCCACGAGTCGCCAACGCGCGACCTGATCGCCGAATTGCGCGGAGCTGTCGGGGCGCACCATGATGTGCCGCAGGCCCGAATCAGCTTTCGCCACCCAATCGCCTTCGAGCCGGGGACGCTTCGCGCCAAGTGGCGGCGAGCTCTGTCCATGCAGGCTGGCCACGACGCCAAACGCCGCAGTGAGTTGAAGCATGAACTGCCCCACGCGTGTTCCCTCCCGTTCCTGTCCCTATACCCCCGCCCGCGGGCGGAGGATCATTTGCTGCCATGGGTGGCGGAATGACCAATGCGGACCACGCGCTCGTCCGGATCGTCCAGCGCCACCTGGATCGCACGCTCGCGCCGCGCGGGGAGTTTCAGCTCGATCTTGAGTGCCGCAATTCGTACTCGCGGATCGGCATGCGCGGTGAGCCGTTCGAGCACGGGAATTGGGGGAGCCTGATGCAGCTCGTCGAGCAGCATCAACAGGTTGCGCGTGACATACCACGGCGCTTCGTGAGTGAGCCGGTCTCCCACGAGTGGTGCAATGCGCGGCCCGAGACGCACGAGCACGCTGAGGAACCCACGGCGCTTGGCGCGGCTTTCGGCCGCAGCCAGGCCGTCGAGCAGCGGCGACACCGCGGCGGTCCCGAGCTCGGGCCCCAGCCGCTCGAGCGCCGTCCAGTCGGGCGGATCGAGCGCACAGAGCCGCTGGACTTCAACGAGCAGCGCAGGGTCGTTTTGCACGCCAGAAACTAAACGTCTCGAAGCATTCGAACTACCCGGCAGTCACCGGAGCGCCGGGAAGGGGCGCTGCCGGATCCCGGACGACCGCGAGCTGCGGCTCCCAGGCGCGCATCATCCGGACGAACGCGGCCGCCAGCTCGGGGTCGAATTCGACGCCGCTTCGACCCTCGATATACGCGATGGTGCGTTCCTGCGGCCACGCCTCGCGATAGGGCCGTGTGGTGCGCAACGCGTCGTACACGTCAGCCACGTGCACGAGCTTGCTGGCATAGTGGCAATCACGCCGGAATCGCATCGTCGGGTATCCACTCCCGTCCAGCATGATGTGGTGCTCGTAGGCCACCACCGCGGCGAGATCGAGCGCCTCTTTCGCCGTGAGGATAATCCGCGCGCCATCCGCCGGATGCCGGTTCATGACGGCTCGCTCTTCTTCTGTAAACTTTCCGGGCTTCGTGAGCACTTCGAGTGGAATGCGAATCTTGCCGAGGTCGTGCAGCAGGCCGGCAATGCCGAAGGCCCGGACATCCTGGGCGCCGAGCCCGAGAAATTCGGCCAATGCCATCGCGAGCACGGCGACGTTGAGCGAGTGGGTCGTCGTGTACTGGTCGAATTCTTTCAGCTCGAGCAGTGGAATCATGAGCCGTTGACCCGCGTGCATGGCGACCGCCAGGGAGTTGATGACGGCTTCCGCTTCGACGAGCGGCAAGACGCCCGTCGCCTTTACCTCATCCTGCATCCAGCGGATGGCATCGGTTTCCTCGCTCAACGAATAGCTGATCGTGGCGGTAGGCAGGGTGGTCATTTCCAGCTCTGTGTCCCCACGAACGCCCACGGCTCCATACCGGATGCCCGATGGCCGAAGCTGGCGGGCTTCCGCGGTGCTGATGGCGGCGAGTGTCAGCCGCGCCAGGACTTCGTCGAGAAAGCCCTCGAACTCCTCACGGGTAACGCGCGCGGCGAATTCGAGCCGCTGGACACCCGCACCCGACAGGCGAGCGGACCAATCCCAGCCGCGCAGCTCCTTCAACGGCAGCCGGCCGAACACGATTTCGTCGCCCAGGAACGTGAACAGCGGGTGTGGCGCGGCGGCTTCGAGATCGTGGAGCGCCTGGTAGGCGGCATCGATGGCCCGCTCGCGAGCCGGGTGCCCCTCGGCGTACAGCGTCATGCCCGCGAGCGCCTGCGCGAACGCCGTGAGAAACCGAACGGCCTCGCTCACCGCGCGGACTTCCGTCGGGCGACGGTCGCCCCGGCCGCCGCCCGAATTTCAGGGTCCGATGAGGCTTTCGCCAAATCGAGCACGCGCTGTACGGCCGTGCTGTCTCTCCAGCGACTCATGAGGACTGAGAGGGCCGCGAGCAGCTCAGGCGAGCGCGGCGGCAGCCTTTTACGGCCGAACAGCGTTCGCCCGCCATCGGCCACGGCGAGCAGCGTGTCACGCGCCAGCGGAGCGCGTGCGCCGCCGAGCGCGCGAATAGCGGCGAGCCGCGCGGCGGGGTCGCCGCCTCGCGCCCCGCCTTCCACCCGCTCGGCCAGGAGCGGCACGACGGAATCGGGACATTTGTCCTGCGCGGCCATGAACCCAAGCCGGGCCACCCGTTCGTCGCTGTCGGTGAGCGCGGCACGGATGGCGCGCTCGCGTAGCGTGGACTCCTGCAGCTCGAGCTTCAAGGCAGTCAGGCGAACCCGCGCGTCAGCGTGGCCCGCCAGCCGCTCGAGCACCGGACCGGGTGCCGATTGGTGCAGCTCATCGAGCAGCGTCAGAAGATTCCGCGTCACATACCAGGGCGCATCGCGGGAGAGTCGCTCCACGATCACCGGGGCGATGCCGGGTCCGAGCTGCACGAGCACGCTCAGGAAGCCGCGGCGCACCCCACGATTTTCCGCGCCGGCGAGTCCATCGAGGAGCGGCGCCACGGCGGCCGTTCCGACCCGCGGAACCAGACGTTCCAGGGACTTCCAGTCCGGCGGATCGGCCGCGCAAAGCCGCTGCACGACCACCGCCGTGTCGATCCGCTCCGCGATGCGTTGGGCCGCCGCTTCGTCCTTGGTCTGTTCGAGTGCGTCGAGGAGCTGCGGGATCCGCCCCTCGCTGACCACGCGATCGACCGACCGGAACACGAGATCACTAGTGACGTCGAGCTCGAGCGCCATGGCGGCGATCCGGTCCGGTTCCGGCGGGTGCACCGAATCCGCGGGCGCGGCTTGGACCGGCGACGCCTGCGCCATACGCTGGAGCGCCGTGCCATACGCGGCAGGATTGGGATCGGCGAGATTCCAGCCCTGCAGGATCTTGCGCACCTGATCGCGCAGCGCCGCATCGGCGCGGGGGCGCATGGTCTCCGTCCCCTTCTCGGCGTGGGTGGCGAACTTCGAGAGTAGGCGCACCAGGGCGTGAGACACGTTCTGGTGCGATGTCTCCGCCGCCGCCTGGACGATCTCGATGACGGCATCGACGGCCATGCCCTCCGCCGCGTCGGCCACAAACTTGCTGCGCTGCGCGAAATCGCCGCCCATGTGGAGCAGGCGTCGCAGCGTTTCCGGCTTGAGATTGCGAATCAACCGCGACATGCGTCGCCTGAGCGGCACGGCTTCGGCCGCTCCGGCCACCTTGAGCTCTTCGGCGATCTGCAACAAATACCCGACGATCGCCTGGTCGTACGCCATCGCGGACGCGGGTGCCCGTTCGTCGATCGCCTTCGCGATCACCGCGGGCTCGGTCGAGGCCGGCGTGTCATCGCTCGACTCCGCCGCGAGGGCGGAGCGCGCCAGGCCGACCCAGAGCTGCGCGCCGCGCGCGCGTGACGCCCCCTGCTCGGGCGTGCCCGACGCGTCCGCGGGCACCTCGTCGATCAGCTCGAGCCGCTCGTACGTCAGCGGGTGCAAGCGAATGTGCGCCCAGCGACGCAAGCCCTCGGGCGGCCCGAGCCCGAGCGGCGCGCCAGTCCGGTCCGCCTCGATGGCGAGTGTCGCGAGCGCGTCGCGCATTTCGTCGACGCCGACCTCGCGGCTGATGGTGATCGCGCCGAGATGGTGTCGGTGCAACCGCTCCGCGAGCTCGCGCAATACCGGGTGCTTGGGATCGGTGGCCACGCCTTCGATGACGAGCTGCTGCCGGGCTACTCCCAGCGACAGGGTGGGCCGGTCCTGTAACAGCAGCTCGGCCCGGCGCGTGACGGTCAGAGCGGCCGGGGCCAGGGAAGGATGGCCTCCCGGATAAATGGAGTGCTTGTGGAGCGCGATGGACAACTCGATCAGAAAATCGGACAGATCGCGCGAGAGGCTGGCGCGTTCAGGGTGCGGCAATGGCGGGGGTGGAGGGGTGACACCCACGCCCACCAAACTAAGCAACGGCGCAAAAAAAGCGCCCCGGGAGGGGGGCCCCCCGGGGCGGTTCTTCTCGACGTGGCTTCTTGACGCCTTTTCTTGACGTCTTTGGCCTTAGTACATGCCTCCCATGCCACCGGCCCCGCCGGGCATCGGCGGCGCCTTCTCCTTCTCCTTCTTCTCCACCACGACGCACTCGGTCGTGAGCATCAGCCCCGCGATCGACGCGGCGTTCTGCAGCGCGGTGCGCGTGACCTTGGTGGGATCGATGACACCCGCCGCCACGAGATCTTCGAACGTGTCGGTCTGGGCGTTGTACCCGAAATTCTTGTCCTTCGACTCCTTGACCTTCCCGACGATGATCGAGCCTTCCGCGCCGGCGTTCTGCGCGATCATGCGGATCGGCTCTTCGAGCGAGCGGCGCACGATATCGATGCCGATTTTCTCATCGTCATCGGAGCCGCGGACCTTGTCGAGCACCTTCTGGCACCACAAGAGCGCGACGCCGCCGCCCGGAACGATGCCCTCTTCGACCGCCGCACGCGTGGCGTGGAGCGCGTCCTCGACGCGGGCCTTCTTTTCCTTCATTTCGGTCTCGGTGGCCGCCCCGACGTGAATCACCGCCACGCCGCCGGCCAGCTTCGCGAGTCGCTCCTGCAGTTTCTCACGATCGTAGTCCGACGTGGACTTCTCGACTGAGGCCTTGATCTCATTGATCCGGCCCTGAATGTCAGCCTGCTTGCCCTTGCCATGCACGACCGTGGTGTTGTCCTTGTCCACCACGATGCGCTTGGCCTGGCCAAGATCATTCAGCACGGCGTTCTCGAGCTTGAAGCCGACTTCCTCTGAGATCACCTGGCCGCCGGTGAGAATGGCGATATCGCGCAGCATTTCCTTGCGGCGATCGCCGAATCCGGGCGCCTTCACACCGCAGACCTTGAGGGTGCCGCGAAGCTTGTTGACGACGAGCGTCGCCAGGGCCTCACCTTCGATGTCCTCCGCGATGATGAGCAGCGGACGGCCGGCCTGCGCCACCTTCTCGAGCACGGGCAGCAGGTCCTTCATCGAGGAAATCTTCTTGTCGTGAATCAGGATGTACACATCCTCGAGTACCGCTTCCATCTTCTCGGGATCGGTAATGAAGTACGGCGACAGATAGCCGCGGTCGAACTGCATGCCGTCCACGGTCTCATAGGTCGTCTCGAGCCCTTTTGCCTCTTCGACCGTTATGACGCCGTCCTTGCCGACCTTCTCCATGGCATCGGCGATGATCTTGCCGATCTCGTTGTCGTTGTTCGCCGAGATCGTCCCCACTTGCGCGATTTCCTTGCGACCGGCCGTGGGCACGGAGATCTTCTTCAGCTCCTCGACGACGGTCTCGACGGCCCGGTCGATGCCGCGCTTCAGCGACATCGGATTGACGCCGGCGGTGACCGACTTCAGGCCCTCGCGGAAAATCGCCTGGGCGAGCACCGTCGCAGTCGTCGTGCCGTCGCCGGCGAGATCCGAGGTCTTGGTCGCCACTTCCTTCACCATCTGGGCGCCCATGTTCTCGATCGGATCCTCGAGCTCGACTTCCTTCGCCACCGTGACGCCGTCCTTGGTCACGGTCGGATTGCCAAACTTCTTGTCGATGACGACGTTCCGCCCCTTTGGGCCGAGCGTGACCTTCACGGCTTCGGCCAGCTGATCGACCCCGCGCTTCAACCGCGCCCGGGCCTCAGTGTTGAACTCCAGTTGCTTTGCAGCCATCTCCATATCCTCCCAGAGCCTTAGAAAATGTCAGGCGAGTTTCGCAATGACGTCGGATTCCTTGATCAGGATCACTTCTTCACCGCCCAGCTCGACCTGGGTGCCTGAGTACTTCCCATAGACCACCCGGTCGCCGACCTTCAGCTCCATCGGCACGACTTCACCCTTCTCCCGCCGTCCTGGCCCGACGGCGATGACCTCTCCCTGGATCGGCTTTTCCTTCGCCGTGTCGGGGATGTACAGACCGCCGCGCATACTCTCGGACTCCTCGAGGGGCTTGATCGCGACGCGATCAGCGAGCGGGAAAACCTTCAGCTTGGTTTTGCTAGCGGTTGCGGTTGCCATGTCAGAAGCCTCCACCTGGTTTTTCGTGATCTAACTCATTGTATATACACGCAATTAGCACTCTCGTCATTTGAGTGCTAAAGGCCAGAGCGAGAATCTCTCTAGGCTACGCTACAGTGTCAAGGGGCCAGATGCTTGGTGAGCGAGTCCGCGATGAGCGTGGCCTGGTGGTCCGGGGTCGGGCCGAGTGAGTCGAGGGGGACGGAGACGCTGGCGACCACAGCTCCGGTTCTCGTGTCCGCCAGCCGAGCGGCAAACCAGCGCCCGTGCGGAGCCTGATTCGATTGATACACGAATGTGATGAGCGCGGCCGTCGGCCGGGTCCCTCCACTCACCTGTCGCCGCACATCGAACCCTCGCTGCTCGAGCGTCTTGGCCAAGTGCTCGGGCAGCGAATCATGCGACTCGATGAGGATGCGGTAGCCGGAAACGGGAGCAGGAGTCGAAGAAGAACAGGCGGTCGGTAAGACGGCGGCCGAGAATACGGCGGTCAAACCGCCCAACCCCCGCATCAGCGGCCGCCGTTTCACCGGCCACCTACGGGATTACGCGTCTCGCCCCCACCCACCGCGTCATCCAGTACGCGCCATCGGGATCGTGGGGATCGAGGCGCGACAGCTTCACGCCACCCGAGGCACTATGAATGAACTTTGCTTCGCCGACGTACATCCCCACGTGCGTCACCCCGCCATTGTCGTGCGCCGAGAACAGCAGGATATCCCCTGGTCGGAGCGCCTCCGGCACCGGAGTCACCTCGGCTCCGGCATGCGCCTGCTCCTCTCCCTTTCTCGGCAATCGGATGCCGTGCTGCCCATAGGCGTACTGGATCAAACCCGAGCAATCGAACCCGTTTTCCGCATTGCCTCCCCATTGGTAGGGCGTGCCGAGCACTGAGATCGCCGTCTCGACGACGTCCGCCGCATTCCCGGAGACCGTGGCGGGAGGTTCGGGAGGCGGCAGCGCTGCCGCGGGAGCGCTGCCGGATCCGCTCGCGCCCTTCGCGTCCCTTCTTCCGTGCCCGCCGAGCGAGAATCCGATCGCGGCACTCATGCCCTCGCGCGACCCCGGACTCGCACGCCAGAATCCACGCGGCCCGCGATCCTCGAGCCGGTAACGGGTTTCGAGGCCGACGGCCAACCAGCCGAGCGGGCGCCATTCGAGCCCCACCCCGACGCTCCACAGGATTGCGACGGCCTGCGAACCGGTGTCGGTAGACAGCCCCGGCTGGACGGCGGCGAGCATATACGGGCCCAGCCGTCCCTGGCCCGCGCCGCGGAGGGCCTGAAACTCCAATCCGGCCCCGTAGAACGCACGCCGACGCCCGAGGGAATCGTGAACAACCGCCGTGGCGACCAAGCCGCGCTGCAGGACACCACTCGCCTTGATCGTGCGCAGCTCGTAGATGGTGGCGTCGTTGCCGTTGTACCACTCGCCGAGATGGAATTCGAACGCGCGCCCCCGTCCGCCTTCCCCTCCCTGGCCATACAGCAGCACAGGAGCAAAGAGGAGAAGAACAACCGTCGATCTACTCAGAGGTCGCGACGGGCGGAGGAGGTTCGAGGGGAGGCTCGAGCGGAGCCATGTGATGCGACAGCAAGTGCGGCACGCGCCGCATGAATCTGACCCAGAGCGCGAGCACGCTGAGCCCCGCGAGCGCGGAAATCGCGAGGGCGACGCCGACCATCGCCACCGGTTGGGATAATCGTATGCAGATCAGCGCGCCGGCCCAGAGCCCCACGTACGATGCACCCCACGCGAGCACGGGAGTGAGCAGCCAGCCGGAGACAACGAGCAGATGTGCCAGCCAGCGGGGCACGTCGCCCCCCTTCCCGCGATCGTGCCGTTATGCCTTGCGGACGAGCGTGGTCAGGCCGAGCGCGATGAGCGTCAGGGCGAACCCAGCGCCCACGGCGACCGGCATCAGAATGGGGAGCCGCGCGAACCGGGCGATCACCGCGAGCAGGATGGCGCCCAGCACAACCGGGCCGGCGGCACGGACGAGCGATGGCTCGCGGCTTCGCGCGAGCCCCGCGACCACGAGTCCGCCCATCCAGGCGAGAAACGTGCCGAGCATCCACCACATCGGGAGATACCACCAGGTCATGCCTCCGCCAACGTCGTCCCACGTCCAAGGATACGCGTGGAGGGGACGAAGCACGGCGACATCGATCACGGCGAACACCACCGTCCCCCACAACCCGAGCGCCGCCGCACCCGCGATTCCTTCCACGCTGCGGGAGGCGCACCAGAGGCCTGGCAGAAAGGCGGCGGCGGCTCCTCCCAGGAGCACGAGCACGCCTTCCAGGGCGATCCGGAGACCGCCTTCGGGCGCATGCCGCGCTGCGGCGAGATAAAGCACCACGGCGGCGCTCACGATCAGGCCGAGCTTCGTGCCCCCAGTGACTACCGTTCGGAAGTCCGAACGGTCCTTCTCGGCCTGAGCGAGACTCGCAGTCATGCTCGACAACTCCCCGCGTAAATGTGGTGGGCGTACGGTCACGCAAATCTACTGATCCCCGTTCACGCGGCAAACACCAAAATGACCACGGCATCGGTTACGGCCCAGGCGACGAGCGCGCGATACATCCCGCGCTGATGTTCGGCGGGTGAGGCCATGTCGCGGCGCCGGTACCAGGGAACGAGCACGACGAGCCAGACCGCGAGCGGCACGAGCAGGAGTGGCAGGCGCGACCACGAGTCGGCAAGCGCCGCCGCCCACCCCAACAGCCCGAAAGCGAGCAGCGTGGCGCCGATCGCGAGCCCGAGACTCGCGCGCAAGCCGATACGAATCGCGAGCGTGCGGTCGCCGCGCCGGCGATCCTCCTCGAGCTGATACAGCTGCGTAAGCGGATAGAGTCCCGCGAACAGCGGGCAGAAGGCGAGGAGCACCAGGGTGTGCGGGGGATCCACGGTAACCCCCGTCGCCGTCCAGCCGGCGAGCGGGGTGAGCGTTCCGAATCCCCACATGTTGATGAGCCAATCCACCCCCGCCACCGCCTTGAAGCGAAACGGCGGCACTGAATACAGGATGGACAGGGCAAAGCAAATGGCATAATCCAGCTGGAATGCGATGGGGAGGCGAAATGCGAGCACCTGTCCCACCACGAGCAACCCGAGACTGAATCCGAGCAGATAGCGCGGCGGCTCAGGCGGCGCCGCGAGGTATCCGATATCGCCTTCGTCGCGGTCGAACACGCTGTTCAGCGCCAGCGTGCCGCCGTTCAGGCACACGACCCAGAGGGCGAGGCCGTACAGCGCGCTCCCGAGCGCGACACCGCGCAGGACGCCGGAGATCCCGACCGCGAGGACATAGCCCAGCACGGTATGCCCGGCCATGATGAACCACTCGGCCGGCCGCATATGCAGCACGTACGAGAATGCATCGCCGGGCAGAACTCGGTATCCCCAGCGCCGCCAGCTATTGAGCGCGCGCGCGTCTACCACGTGAGTCTCAATGCCGTAGCGGCGAACTGGAGACCCGTGAGCGTGAGGTCCGGGTGCACGGACTCGATTTCCTGAGACAACGGCGCAATCAGCCCCGCCAGCCCGCCCGTGGCGATGGCGCGCGGCGCCGATGCCGGTTGACCCGGCCACTCCGCGCGGATACGACGAATCAGTCCATCGACGGCGTCCGTGGTTCCAAACAGCACGCCCGACCGAATGCATTCCTCGGTGCGTTTGCCAATCACATGGGGCGGCGGGCTCAGCTCGGTGGCCGGCAATTTGGCCGTCTTCCGTACCAGCTCGTCCGCCGCCGTGCGGATGCCGGGCATGATCACGCCGCCGATGAACCGCCCGTCCGCCGTGATGCAATCGAACGTCGTGGCGGTGCCGAAATCCACGACGATCGTGTCGGCCTTGAAGAGCTGCGCGGCGGCGAGCGTGTTGACGATGCGATCGGCCCCCACCGTCAGCGGCTCGGCGACATCGAGGCGAATCGGCAGCGGCGAGCGTCCGTCGACGATGACCGGCCGGACCGTGGTCGCGATCTCTACCGCTTCGGCAATCGTGAGGGTGACCTGGGGAACGACCGACGCCAGAATGGCGGCGCGGACCTCCTGGGTCGAATGCCCCGCCTGCGCCAGGTAGGCCGTGATCGCCGACCCCCACTCGTCGGGGGTGCGGGAAGGGGTGGTGGTCAGGCGCCAGGACCCGCATAGCTGGTGCCGCTGGAACAGACCGATCGTGGTTTCGGTGTTCCCGATGTCGAGCGCTAAAAGCATGGCACAATGATCAATGAAGCATGCTCAATGTTCAATGATCATCGAGCAGTTGATCACCGCTCATTCCGCACCTCGACATGACCATCCAAAACGGGAGTGACCGCGCCGCCGGATTCCACGAGCAGCGCTCCGTCTCCCCGGATTCCCGAGGCCGTGCCCACAACGGGGGCGCGCAGCATGCGGCCGCGCAGCCAGTCCCGTTCCGCAAAGGCGCGCGACTCCGCGTCCGAGAGCGGGGGGGCTCCGGTGCCGATCGCCGTGATTCCGGGCACGAGGCGATCGAGGACGTCCAGGCGGCGGACATCGGGCAGGAACTCCTGGAGCGCAACGGCTCGATGAGCCAGCTCCACGGGAACGCCATTCCAGACATTGACACCGATGCCCACCGCGAGCCACTGCAGGCTGTTCCCCTGCCACCGGCCCTCGGAGAGAACGCCCGCGATTTTTCGGTCGTCGATGAGGACATCGTTCGGCCATTTCAGCCGTGCCCTCGGGCCTCCCAGCAGCTCGTCGAGCGCGTCAGCGACCACCAGGCCGGCGCGGAGCGACACGGTGCGGAGGTCCGCGTGTGGCGACCGCACGAGCATGCTGAGCCAGACGCCGCCCGGCGGAGAATGCCAGCGACGTCCGTCGCGGCCACGACCGGACGTCTGTTCTTCCGCGATAACGGTGGCGCCATGTGCCGCACCCGACGCCCCGAGCTCGTGCGCGATGTCCAGGGTGGATGGCGCGAGACGCAGGGCAATCACCTGCGGCACGCCCCAGCGGCGTGCGAGATGCTGCGCGGGAACGCCATCCAGAATCAGCGGCGACACGAACGCTTCACCCTACGCGACCGGCGACGAGGGCAATGAGTCCGACGACCATCGCTCCCTCCACGAGCAGCGACACTCGATCGGTGCGGCCCACGAGAAGCCGCGTCGCCGCGGCCAGCAGACACAGCTCGGCGAACAGAACGATCAGGAAATAGGCGCCATGATAGCTCGCATGCGCGGGCCAGATCAGGCTCGCCGGCACGAGTGCGATACTCAACAGGGCCGTGCCGACGCTGAGGCGACTCGAGCTCGATTCCCCCGCAGCGCGCTCGAGCCGGGACATCAGCTGGAGGACGAGGGCGAGCCAGGCCGCGAGGGTCCACGGGAGCGCACCCTGCAGGGGGAGATCGACTGCGATCGCGCCGTACATGAGCGGAAATCCGAGCAGGATCGCGATCACACAT
>Ga0335082_10001130_pt1 | contig 28432 bp, 19 predicted proteins | sample Lox_Sample_41_FD_206718 | JGI IMG/M metagenome (GOLD analysis project Ga0335082, IMG submission 206718) | Soil microbial communities from Loxahatchee National Wildlife Refuge, Florida, United States - Lox_Sample_4.1 | ecosystem: Environmental > Terrestrial > Soil > Wetlands | place: USA... | reverse complement strand
AGTGGAACTCGGGCGGCCACGCCGACGTCGCGACCGCGATGAACGAGGGCCCGAGCAGCCCGTGCTACAGCTGCCACACGGCCCAGCAGTACATCAACTGGTCGGCGAGCATCATGGCTGGCGCTCCGGTCACGCCGCCCCAGGTCCCGGTCCTCGAGACCTACAGCGGCGCCCCGGTCGATCAGTGGAACGCCTCCCCGATCACCTGCCAGGCCTGCCACGAGCCGCACTCGCTCGAGCTGCGGGTCGGGTTCAGCAGCACCGTCACCTCGCTCAAGCTGGGCGCCGCCGGCCAGGCGTCGCTCACCAACATGACGGTGAACAGCCTGGCGGGCGCCGGCGCGCTCTGCATGACCTGCCACAACAGCCGCCGCGCGAACGGCAGCCAGCCGGGTGGTGGGGCCGAGGTGGTCTCCTCCTCGCTCAACGCCCCGCACGACGGTCCCCAGACCGACGTGTACCAGGGCGTGAGCATGTACTGGTTCGGCACCCCGTCCGCGAACCTGGGCACCAACGTCCACAACGGTTCGTTCTTCTCGAACAGCTGCGCGGACTGCCACGTGATCCTCGTCCCGGCCGGCTTCCCGACCGTGGCGAACCACACGTTCGACCCGAACCCGGCCTGCTTCGCTTGCCACGGCACGGGGCAGCTGCCTGACGGGACGAACACCAAGGCGGTGGCCTTCCAGGCCCAGACGACCGCTCAGCTGAACGCGATCGCCGCTGCGCTGCAGCCCATCCTGGTGAACTACATCGCCGCGCAGGCCGCTTCGGGCAACACGGTCACCGCTCAGGACGACCGGCAGACCACCCCGCCGGTCATCACCCTGACCGGCCACACGATCAGCAACGTCCAGCCCTCGGTCAGCACCCGGAACCCGGGTCTGGCCATCTGGCTCGACGGCAACAGCTCGGCGACGCCGGACCTCGAGACCAACGTCGGCAGCCTCAAGGTGAACGGCACCGCCGTCGTCACCTCGGCCAACGCCAACGTGTGGCTCTACGAGGCCCTGTGGAACGACAAGCTGGTCACCCTCGACGGCTCGCTCGGTATCCACAACATGTACGTGGTGAAGGACCTGCTGAACGTCACGCTCGCCAAGCTGCAGGCCTCGAGCCTCCAGTAGCAGCCTGACGTAAGCGCAACATCGGGGCGCGCCGGCACCGTCCGGCGCGCCCTTTCCCTTTCTGCGGCCCCTGCGGCGGGAGGGCGCGCCGGTTCCCCGGTGCTTGACCTCGCCCCCGGTCTCGTGACCTTCTCTCGTACCCTTTCGGCGCCACCGCCTGCGCTGGGCGCCGCACCTCTCCCGGAGCACGCCCATGATGAACCCGCTCGCCACCCTCGCCCTCGCCGCCGCGCTCGCCGCCGGGAGCCCCGCTCCCGCCCCCTCGGACCAGCCCCAGGCCGCGCCGACCGTGATGACGCACCCCAAGCACAAGAAGGAGGCGATGCCCCTCGACCCCACCCCCGACTGCTCGGTCTCGGTGACCGGCGCGGTGAAGGCCTCCTTCAAGTGCAAGGTGGACGCGCGGCCGCACAAGACCTCCGGGCTGCGCCTCAGCTTCACCCCCGCCTCGCTGCCCCCCGGCGTCGGCGCTTTCCTGGTGAACGGCCTCGATGTCCCGCCCCCGGCGAGGGAGGCCAGCTACACGGCGTCCGACCTCAAGGCCGGCCGGATCCTGATCAGCGGCCCCGACCATAGGACCTTCGGCGCGGTCGCCGGCGAGAAGCCGGTCGGGGCCGTCACGCTCGAGATCAAGAAGCTCACCTTCGATCCCCACGGCGCCGCCGCGAAGGGGACGCTCACCGCCCACCTCGTGCCGGACGGCGGCAAGGGCAAGGACGAGGTGGTGGTGACGGTGAAGTTCTAGGCCGCCTGCGGCGGTCGGCCGCAGCCTGCCGCGAGCAGCCCACTGAGCCATGGCCAGGCGGCTGTCCCCCGAGCCACCCCCGCCCCCGTCCCCGCGCCACGGGCGGACCGCCTGGCTGCTCCTCGTCCCCCTCGCCCTGGCCGCAGCCGCCTACGCCCGGGTCCTGGACGGGGAATTCCAGTTCGACGACCTCCGCAGCATCTCCGGGAACCTGGCCATCAAGGACCTGGGGGCCTTCCTCCGGGGGTTCGGCGAGGCCTTGTTCCACAGCGGCCGCCCGGTCACCGAGCTGACCTTCGCCCTGAACTACTCCGCGGGGCGGCTCGACCCCTGGCCCTTCCACCTCACCAACCTGCTCGTCCACCTCGGGGTGACGGGGCTGGTCTTCCTCTTCACCCGGGGCGTCCTCCGGCTCGCCAGGGCCGCCAGGCCCGCGGGCGTGGCCGTGGCCGTGGCCGGCCTGTTCGCCCTCCACCCGCTCCAGAGCCAGGCGGTGAGCTACGTCTGCCAGCGGGCCGAGGCGCTCGCCTCCGGGCTCTACCTGGCCGCGCTCCTGCTCCTCCTCCAGGCGGAGCGCCGCGGCCGATCCCTCGTGGGAGTGAGCCTATGTGTCGCAGCCACGGCGACCTTCGTCCTCGCCCTCGGCTCCAAGCCGATCGCCGTCACCGCCCCCTTCGCCTACCTGCTCGTCCTGCTCGTCGCGCCGTCCGAGGAGGCCCGCCGCACCCTCGCCCCGTGGCCCCGCCGGCTGGCCCTGGTGGCCCCCTGGCTCGCCCTGGACGCCTGGTTCTCCGCCACCACCCTCCACGGCCTGGAGGGTGCGCCGGACGCAGGCTTCGGCGTGGCCGGGGTCACTCCCTGGACCTACTTCGTCACCCAGTGGCGGGCGGTGGCGACGTACCTGCGGCTCCTCTTCTGGCCTTCGGGCCAGAACGTGGACTGGGGGCTCGCCCGCTCGACCGGCCTGGACCCCGCCTCCCTGGGGGCCGGGCTGCTGCTGGCCGGCCTGCTCGCCACCGCGGCCGCTCTCTGGTGGCGTGCCCGCCGCGCGGCGGGGGAGGACGCCGCCGCCCGGCGGGTGGCTGCCCTGGGCGTCGCCTGGTTCCTCCTCGTCCTGGCGCCGACCTCGAGCCTGGTCCCCATCGCCGACGTCCTGGTGGAGCACCGGGCCTACCTCGCCTCCTGGGGGATCCTCGTGGCCGTGGGGGTCCTGGGGGAGCGGCTCGTCTCCCGGCTCCCGGAGGCGCGCCGCCTCCCGGTCGCCGCCGGGACGGTGGGGGCGGCCTGGCTCGTCCTCGCCGCCGTCCTGTACGCCCGGAACGCGGTCTGGACGACCCAGGTCGCGCTCTGGGCCGACTCGGTCGCCAAGACGCCCGGCAACCCCCGCTCGCACGTCAACCTGGGGAACGCGTACCGTGAGCGGGGCCAGGTCGAGCCGGCCCTCCGCGAGTACCGCACCGCCCTGGACCTCATGGGCGGCGACCCGTTCTTCGCCAGCCTCCGGGCCGTGGCCCTGAACCAGGTGGGCACCGCCCTCGCCAACGCCGGCCGGGACGCCGAGGCCGAGCCGGCCTTCCGGCGCGCGCTGGCGGACGACCCGCGGAACGCCGACGCCCTGGCGAACCTGTCGGTCCTCGCCTTCAAGCGGCAGGATCTCCGGGGCGCCGAGGCGGCGGCCCTCCGGACCCTGGCGGTGGACCCCCGCCACGGGATGGCGCTCCAGGTGCTCGGCTCGTCCCGGATGATGCTCGGCGACACGGCCGGCGGGCTCGAGGCCTTCGAGCGCGCCGTGGCCGCCGACCCGGACGACGCCGCCCGGCGCTTCAACCTGGGCGTCGCCTACGCGGCCGTGGGGCGCCGGGCGGAGGCGTGCGCCGCCTGGCGGGAGGCCCTTCGGCTCCGCTCCGCCGGGGAGATCGCCGCCCAGCTGCGGGCGCAACGGACCGCCAGCGGCTGCGGGCCCTGAGGCTCGCGCCAGACGGTAAGATGCCGGCGATGGCCGACGCCGCCGCCCAGCCCCTCGGCTCCCGCGTCCGCTGGCTGCTGGCGATCCCGCTCCTGCTCGCGGTCGTCGCCTACGCCCGGGTCCTGCACGGCGAGTTCCAGTTCGACGACAACCTGACCATCCTCGAGAGCACCTCGGTGAAGGACCTGCCGGGCGCGCTCGAGGGCCTTGGCCGGGGCCTCTTCGGCTTCGGGCGGCCGGTGACCGACCTCACCTTCGCCCTGAACTACGCCGCCGGCGCGACCTCGACCTTCGGCTTCCACCTCGTGAACCTGGCCGTCCACCTGACGGTCGTCGTCCTGCTCTTCCTCCTCACCCGGCGCGTGCTGCGGCTCGCCGGAGCGGCGGCACCGGGCGGCCTGAGCCTCGTCGTGGCGGGGCTCTTCGCCCTCCACCCCCTCCAGTCCGAGGCGGTCAGCTACATCACGCAGCGCGCCGAGTCCCTGGCCTCGGGCCTGTACGTGGCGGCGCTCCTCCTGCTCCTGGAGGCGGAACGGCGCGGTCGGAGCGCCCGCGGGGTCGCCGCCTATCTCCTCGGCCTCCTCGCCTTCCTCCTCGGCCTGGGCGCCAAGGTCATCCTGGTCACCCTCCCCGCGGCCCATCTCCTCCTCGTCGCGATGGTCCCGGACGAGAAGGGGAAGCGCGAGCTGACGAGCTGGCCGCGTCGGTGCGTCCTGCTCGTCCCCTGGCTCGCCCTCGACGCCTGGTTCACGTTCGCGACCCTCCGCGGGCTCGAGGGCCACAAGGACGCCGGCTTCGGCGTCCCGGGCGCCCCCCCCGGCCTCTACCTCCTGACCCAGTGCAGGGCGGTCGCCACCTACCTCCGCCTGCTCCTGTGGCCGGCCGGGCAGAACGTCGACTGGCACTTCCCCTTCTCGCGAAGCCTCGCCGAGCCCGCGGTCTGGCCGTCCGCGGCGGTCCTGCTGGCCCTCGCCGCCGGCGCCTTCCTCCTCTGGCGTGGCGGGCGCCGACCAGGGGCGGCCGGAGCCAGCGGCCGGGTGGCGGCCTTCGGCCTCGCCTGGTTCTTCCTCGTCCTCGCCCCCACCTCCAGCTTCGTGGCGCTCAAGGACGCCCTCGCCGAGCACCGGGTCTACCTGGCCTCGTGGGGCATCTTCGTCGCCGCTGCGGCATCGGGGGAGCGGCTCCTCTCCCGCCTGGAGCAGCGGCGGCGTCTGGCGGTGACGGTCGCGCTGGCGGCCGTCGCATGGGGAGCGCTCGGGGTCGCGCTGTATCGCCGGAACGCCGTCTGGGAGACGGCCGAGGCCCTCTGGCGCGACGCCTTGGCAAAGAACCCCACCAACTGGCGCGGGCGGATGTACCTCGTCCGCGCCCTGCGCGCGAATGGACAGCCGGCCGCGGCCCTCCAGGAGTATCGACGGGCGCTCGAATCGCTCGCCCCGGACCCGACCGGACTCGATCCGCTCTTCGACGCGGACGTGAGCTTCTTCGTCGACGTGGTCCGGGACGCACCGCGGGATCCCCGCCTGCGACTCGATCTCGCCGACGTGCTCCGGGCGCAGCAGAGTCCCGAGCGAGCGATCGACGAGTACCAGGCTGCGCTCGCCCTGATGGGCGACGATCCCCGCTGGGCGCGCCTGCGCTCGGAGGCCTCGAACCGCCTCGGGAGCGCGCTCCTCGACGTGGGCCGGGGTGAGGAGGCCCAGGCGGTCTTCCGAGCGGCCCTCGCCCGCGATCCCCGGAACGCCGAGGCGGCCGGGAACCTCGCCGCCCTCGCCTTCGAGCGCCAGGACCTCGGCGAGGCCGAATCCCTCGCCCTCCGCGCCATCTCCCTGGACCCCGCGAGCGGCCTCGGCCTCCAGGTGCTCGGTACGATCCGGATGCTCCGCGGCGACCACGCCGGCGCCCTCCAGTCTCTCGGCCGCGCGGTCGAGGCCGACCCGACCGACGGGCTCCGGCGCTTCAACCTCGGGCTCGCCTACGACGCCGCCGGCCGCCGCGACGACGCCTGCGCCGCGTGGCGCGAGGTCCGCGAGCACCCCGGGGCTCGCGCCACGAGCGAGCTGCTCTCCAGGGTGCGTAGGGCGGAGGAGGCGTCGCGCTGTCCCGGTTCCACCCCGCTACCCGGACGCTAGGCCCGGCGGTACTATCGGCGCTCCCATGTCGAACGGAGCCGGCCCCGGAGCCGCCCCCCCCGCCTCCCGCGTCCGCTGGCTCCTCGCGATCCCGCTCCTCCTCGCGGTCGCCGCCTACGCCCGGGCGATGAACGGCGAGTTCCAGTTCGACGATCTGGGGGCCATCGAGTACAACCAGGCCCTGAAGGACCTCGGCGGCTACGCCCGCGGCTTCCTCCACGCGCTCTTCCACAGCGGGCGCCCGGTCACCGAGCTGACCTTCGCCGCCAACTACGCGGTTGGGCGGCTCGTCCCCTGGAACTTCCACGTCACCAACCTCGTCATCCACCTCGGCGTGGTGGTCCTGGTCTTCGTCTTCACCCGGCGCGTCCTCCGGCTCGCCGGGGCGGCGGCCCCGGACGCGATCGGCGTGGTGGTCGCCGGCCTGTTCGCGCTCCACCCGCTCCAGTCCGAGGCGGTGAGCTACCTCACCCAGCGCGCCGAGGCCCTCGCCTCCGGGTTCTACCTGGCCGCCCTGCTGCTGCTACTCGACGCCGAGCGACGGGGCAGGCGGACGTCCGGGGTCGCAGCCTACGGCGCCGGTCTGCTCGTCTTCCTGCTCGGCCTCGGCTCCAAGGTCATCTTGGTGACGCTGCCGGCCGCTTACCTCCTCCTGGTCGCGGCGGTCCCCAACGAGGAGGGCCGCCGCGAGCTCACCACCTGGCCGCGGCGCGTCGCCTTGCTCGCCCCTTGGCTCGCCCTCGACGCATACTTCTGCGCCGTCACCCTGCGCGGCATCGATGGGGCGAAGGACGCCGGCTTCAGCGTCCCGGGCTCACCCCCTGGCGACTACTTCGTCACCCAGTGGCGCGCGATCGCGACGTACCTACGCCTGCTCTTCTGGCCCTCGGGGCAGAACCTGGACTGGCGCTTTCCCGTCTCCCGGAACGTCTGGCATCCGGTGGTTCTCGGCTGCGGCCTCCTGCTGCTCGCGCTCCTGGTCGGGGCAGTCCTGCTCTTTCGCCGCAACCGGCGGCGCGCGGATCCGACGGGCGGGGCCGGACGGGTGGCGGCCTTCGGGATCCTCTGGTTCTTCCTCCTGCTCGCCCCCACCTCCAGCTTCGCCGCGCTCGCCGACGCTCTCGCAGAGCACCGCGTCTACCTCCCGTCCTGGGGCGTGCTCGTCGCGACCGCTCTTCTCGGCGAGTGGCTCCTGCAGCGGCTCGGCGAGCCCAGGCGGACGAGGATCGCGTTCGCGGTGGTCGCGCTCGCCTGGGCCTTGCTGGCCGCCGTCCTGTACCAGCGAAACGCGGTCTGGGAGTCCCGCCTCGCGCTCTGGGAGGACTCCGTCGCCAAGGAGCCTCGCAACTGGCGAGCCCACATGCTCCTCGGCCAGGCTTACCGCATCGCAGACCGAACCGACGACGCGCTCGGCGAGTACCGTGCAGCGCTGCAGTTCCTTCCAGCCGGCCAGCCGCGGGCCGAGGCGGACATCCTGGCCAACGCGGGAGTGGCCCTGATGCACGCGAGACGCCTTGGCGAAGCGCTCCAGCTCCTCCTGCGCGCCGAGGCCATTCGCCCGGGGGAGCTCCACGTCCTGTCCAACCTGGCGGTCGCCTTGCTCCGCACCGGCGACCTGGCCGGCGCCGAGCAGCGCGCCCGGCGTGCGGTCGAGATCGATCAGGCCGACGAGCGGGCCCTGGAGATCCTCGGCGAGATCCAGCTCAGCCGCGGCGACCCGGCCGGCGCCGTTCCGTTCCTGGAGCGCTCGGTGCGCGCCGATCCGGACGAGGGGACCTCCCGCTACGCCCTCGGTGCCGCCTACTGGCGGCTCGGGCGCGCCCCGGAGGCTTGCGCCTCGTGGCGCCAGGTCCTCCTGGTGCGCTCGTCGCCCGAGCTCCAGAAACGCGCCGCCGCCGAGGCGGCCTCCGCGGGCTGCCCCGGCTTCTGACCGTGCGCCGGCCGGACCGCAGGGACGGGACCCATCGATGAACGCCGCCGTCGCCCTCCTCTTCTTCCTCTCCGGCGCCTCCGGCTTGATCTACGAGGTCACCTGGGCGCGATCGCTCGGGCTCGTGTTCGGCGCCTCGCACCTCGCCGTCGCCACCGTCCTCGCCGTCTACATGGGGGGCCAGGCGCTCGGGAGCGTGATCTTCGGCCCGCGCGCCGACCGGAGCGCGCGCCCGCTCCGGCTCTACGGCCTGCTGGAGCTCGGGGCCGGGCTCTCCGCCCTGGCCTTCCTCGCGCTGCTCGCCGCCTACCCGCGCCTCTACCCGCCCATCGCCCGCCTCGGCGCGGAGAGCGCCCTCTACCTGAGCGCCGTCCGCGGGCTCTTCGCCGTGGCGGCGATGATCGTCCCGACCACGCTCCTCGGAGGGACGCTGCCGGCCCTGACCCGGCTGCTCTCGCGGCGGGGGTCGGACCTGGCGCGCCCGCTCGCCCGGCTCTACGCGGTCAACACCGCCGGCGCGGTCGCCGGCGCGCTGGCCGCCGGGTTCCTCCTCCTCCCCCGGGTCGGCGTCACCGCGACGCTCCTCGCCGGGGTGGCGGTGAGCTTCGCCGTCGGCGCGGCCGCCCTCCTCCTCCAGCGGCGAGCCGCGAGCGGCCAGGCCTCGCCGGAGGGCGCCGGGGAGGGCGCCGGCCCGGCGCCCGGCGGCGAGGGCCAGGGCCAGGTGGCCCGCCTCGCCGGCCGGCTGACGGTCCTCGGGATCGCCGCCTCGGGGTTCTGCGCCCTGGGCTACGAGGTCCTCTGGACCCGGATGCTCTCCTTCGTGGTCGGGACGTCGGTCTACAGCTTCACGCTCATCCTGGCCGCCTTCCTCGCCGGCATCGGCGCGGGGAGCCAGGCGTTCGCGCTCCTCCGGCGCCGGGTCGGGAGCGGGCGCAGCGCGGTGCTGGCGTTCGGGGCGATCCAGGTGCTGGTCGGGCTCTCCGCCCTGGCGGTCACCGCGGCGATGCGGGAGCTGCCCGGCATCGCCTTCCGCCTCCGGTCGCTCCTCGCCTGGCAGGGGGCGACCGAGTTCGGCGCCCGGCTCGCCACCTCCGGGGCGGTGAGCGTGGCGTTCATGTTCGTCCCCGCCTTCTTCATGGGCCTCTCGTTCCCGGCTGCCGGCGCGGTCCGGGCGGCGGGCGAGCGGCCTGCCGGGGAGACCGTCGGCGGCCTCCTGGCGGCCAACACCCTGGGCGCGATCCTCGGGACGCTGGTGAGCGGCTTCGCGCTCATCCACCTCCTCGGGATCGAGCGCTCGCTCCAGGTCCTGGTGCTGGTCGACGTCGGGACGGGGCTGGCCGTGGCCGCGAGCGTCGCCCGGCGCCGCTGGATCCTGGCCGCCGCGACGGCCGTCCCCGCGGTCCTCCTCGCCGCGCGGGTGGCCTGGCCGGGCTGGGGCCGGACCTGGGACGAGCAGGACTTCGCCGCCTACCTCAACAACCTGAGCCCGGACGAGCTGGCCGAGCACCGGAGCGCCGTCGAGGTCGTCTACTTCAAGGAAGGGATCAACGAGACGGTGAGCGTGACCCGCGCCGGCGGCGAGCTCTCCTTCGTGGTCAACGGCCGGGCCGAGGCCTCGACCGCGCCCACCGACCTCCAGCTCCAGAAGGCGCTCGGCCACATCCCCATGCTCCTCCACCCGAACCCCCGCCGGGTCTTCGTCCTCGGCTCCGGGGCGGGGATGACGCTCGGCGCGACCTCGCTGCACCCCGGGGTCGAGCGCCTGGTCCTGGCGGAGATCGAGCGCGGCGTCCTCGGGGCGACCCGGACCTTCGGCCCCTGGAACGCCCACGTCCTCGACGATCCCCGGCTCCGCGTGGTGATCGACGACGGGCGGAGCTTCCTCGCCACCACCCGGGAGCGGTTCGACGTCATCACCGCCGACCCCATCCACCCCTGGTCCGGCGGCGCCGGCTACCTCTACACCGTCGAGTACTTCCGCAGCGCCGCCGCCCGGCTGGCGCCGGGGGGCATCGTCTCCCAGTGGCTCCCCCTCTACGAGCTGTCGGTCGGGGACCTCCGGACGGTGGTGCGGTCCTTCGCCGAGGCCTTCCGCCACGTCCAGCTCTGGCTCACCTTCTACGACGCGGTCCTGGTGGGCTCGAACGATCCCATCCTCCTCGACGAGGCGGCGCTCGCCCGGCGGATGGAGGTCCCCGCGGTGCGGGACGACCTCGCCCGGGCGAGGATGGGCTCGGTGGGCGGCCTGCTCTCCTCCTTCCTCGCCGGCGACGCCGGCGCGAGGGCCTTCGCGGCCGGCGGCGACCTCAACACCGACGACGGCGTGGCGCTGGAGTTCTCCGCGCCGAGGTCCCAGGGGGTCAGGGACCTCGGGGTGGACATGGCGGCCGTCTCCGCCGTCCGGGAGAGCCTGCTCCCCTACCTGACGCCCGCGCCGGAGGGCCCGGCGCGGCTCGCCCAGGTGGCGCGCTGGACGGGGCGGCTCGAGCTGGGGCGCCGCTACGACGCGCTCCACGCCCGGTTCCTCGAGGAGCAGCAGGACGATCCCGGCCTCCGCGCCGAGCTGGCGGGCATCGTCGCCGAGGACCCCGGCTTCGCCCCGGCGCTGTTCCTCGACGAGGAGATGGCCTTCTGGCGCCGGACCCGCTTCGAGGTGGTCCGGACCGCCGACTTCCCGGCAGGCGCCGGCGCCGTGCGCGTCGTCGCCGCGCGGAAGTACGTGACCCGGAGCCGCGCGCTGGTGCTGTTCCTGGACGGGGGCCTGAAGGAGATCTACGGCCACCGCTACGTGGACGGCGACGACGACCGCCTGGAGGAGACGCTCGCGCTCGAGGTCGACGCGGCGTTCGCCTCCCTCCGCGCGACCGCCGCGCAGGTGTCCCGGAAGGGCGGAGCGCCGCCCCGGGAGGCGGAGCTGGCCGACGCGCTCCGGCGGGAGGTGGTCCGGGTCGTCGGGCCGCCGCCCGGGCGGTAGCCGCGGCCCGGCCCCCGGCTAGTGCTGCGGCTCGGGGTAGTCGGCCGCCTCCTGCGTCGCGCTCACGTGCCGGCGCGCCTTGCCCTGGTGCCGCGGGTCGGGGGTCGCCGTGAACGAGGGCCCGGCCGGCCTGGGCTCCGGCGCCTCGGGGAGCGTGTACGAGCGGGCCTGGTTCGCCTTGGGCGGGGAGGCGGGGGCCGGCGCCGGGGCGGCGGCGGTGACCGCGGGAGCCGGAGCGAGCCGGGGGAGCGGCGCGAGGGCCGGCGCCGGCTCGGCGGCGGGCGGCGGGGCAGCGGCCACGGCCGGGGTCGCGGCCGGCTCGCCGGGGGTCGTGTGGTAGGCGATGAAGGCCAGCGCCCCGAGAAAGAGGGCCAGCGCGGCGCCGGCCAGGATCAGCGTCTTCTTCATCTCTCGAGTCCTACCAGGTGCGGCGCCGCCGCCACGCCGGGAACGCGGCGAGGGCCAGCAGCGCCAGCGGCCCCAGCTCGCCCGCGCCGGCGCTGGCGCAGCCGCCCTTCTTCGGCGGCGGCGGGTTGTCGGTCACGGCAGGCTTGCCGGTGGGGTAGACGGAAGAGATGGCGGCGAGGTCGACGTCGGGGACGAAGGGGAGCACGTATCCGGGGTCGATCTGGGGGTTCATCACCGAGTCCGTCGGGCAGCTGCCGGGAGGACTGGGAGGATCGTAGGGCGCCCCGTACTGACACTCGTGGTCGAGCCCGAGCATGTGCCCGGCCTCGTGCATGGTGAGCGTGCCGACGTCGATCCAGTTGCAGCCGCTGCTGGTTCCGTACGGCTGGTCGTACCCGGGAGTGACCGAGCACACTGCCGTCCCGCCACAGGTCATGACCATCCCGTGCCCCGGCGCCGGGTACCCGTCCCAGCCGAAGTACTCGATGTCGGCGTCGAGGATCTCTCCCGTGTCGAGGTCGAAGGTGGTGGTGGTGAGCGCCAGCGTCTCGGCGTTGCCGGTGTTGCCATGCTCCCAGCAGTTGTAGAGCTTGGCGCAGAGGCCTGCGGTCCGGAAGCACGCGTCGCCGGTCGGCGCCACGCCGACGCAGGTCCCGGCCCGGTAGACCACCAGGTTCATCCCGTCGTTCCCGACCGCGGTGTTGGTCGTGGTCGGACCGGCGTAGAAGCGGAGATCCGACTTGTCCGGCTTCCAGGCGGCGAAGGCGTTGTCCACCGCGGTCTGGAAGGTGCTGCCGCTGGTGTCGCCGCATGGAGCCGGGTACTGCAGGCTCCCGGTGGCGTTCACCCGGTAGCCGATCGACCGGCTGTTCCACCACAGCCAGTACCCCTGGTCCGGGTGGCCGGGGACGGTCGTCTCCCGCACGTACGCGGAGGCGCTCCCCGCGGCGAGCAGGGCGGCCACGGCGGCCAGGCGGCGGATCCTCATCTCACGCTCCTCACCCTGCGCTCGAGCTCCTCGAGCGGCATCGGGCCGGCGGCCTTCTCCCCCGGCTTCACCTCGACCCGGACGAACTCCACCTTCGAGAGGTCGGGCCGGGCCACTCCCCGCTCGACCGTGTACTTCCCCTGCACGAGCCCGCTCACCCGGTAGTCGCCCGCCTCGGCACGGATGAGGAAGAGCACCACCTCCTCGCCCGGCGTCAGGCTCGGCGCCCCGTCCACCCGCTGGGCGACGTGGCCCACCACGCCGCCCGGGACGAGCACCTTCACCGTGCCGGCGGCGCCGCCGCGCCAGAAGGCGGACGGCACCACCTCCGCGGTGGTGAAGATGCGCGCGCCGTCCTCCGACCAGGCCGCGCTCACCCCGTCGACCCGGCCGCGCAGGATCAGGTCCGAGCGCCGGGTCAGCTCCTCCACCGAGATCGATATCGCCTGGGACGCCAGGGCGGGCGCGGCCAGGAACGCCGCGAGGAGCAGGGCTTTTCTCACGAGAGCGCGAGTCTACCCCGCGCCCCGGCCGCCTCGCTACCCACCGCCGGTGCGCCGATGGCGTGCGAGAGCCTGTCGCGGCGCCTCCCGTGAACCCACGACATGCGGCATTCGGCCGCGCCGCCCATCGACTCGACCCCATGCAGGGTGCGCTAGCCTGCCGTTTCATGGGGAGGGTGTTCCTCGCGCTGGCGCTCCTCGCCGGCCTCGCCGTGGCCGCGCCGGCGACCGCCGAGGAGCGCGCCCCGCCGCCCGCCGGGACGCCAACCGGCGCGGTCGCCGAGACCGTCCCCCGCCCTCCGGCCGACGTGCTCCCCCGGGCCATCCCCGACGCCCTCGTCCAGGCCGCCCCGCCCGGCGACCTCCTCTTCAACGCGCTCCCCACGGCGCCGGCCAAGGTCCACCTCCAGACGAAGTACTACGGCGTCGTCGAGTTCGACCACCCCGCCCACCTCGCCCGGAAGATCCACTGCGCGACCTGCCACGGGAGCCAGCCGGTCGGGAAGATCGACTTCACCCCCCGGATCGCCCACGAGCGCTGCTCCGGCTGCCACCAGAAGGAGGGCAAGGGGCCGACCTCCTGCCGCGGCTGCCACGTCCTCCCGCCGCCCGCCGCGCCGATCACCGCCCAGGCCGGGACACCCGCGCCCGCCGCGCCCGGTCCCACGCCGGCGGCCGCGCCCTCCGTGGCGCCCGGCGCCCCTGGAGCGACGCCCGCCGCGCCCCCCGGGGCCGAGGCGGGCGAGGGCGAGCCCGCCGGGCCGCCGCAGGTGCTGGGGGAGGCGCCCCTCGAGATCGAGCAGCCGGCGCCGCCCCCGCCCTTCCGACGCTTCGTCGAGCTGGGCGCCGCCGCCGGCGACGGCGCCGGCCTGGCGGTCCAGGTCTCCGCCAACATCGGCCGCGTCCTCATGAACTACAGCGTCCACGCCATGTCCGGCTCGATCGACCGGACGGTGGGGCTCATCGGCGCGGGCAAGTCCTGGCCGCTCACGCCGCGCATGGAGCTGGTGGCGCTCGGCGTCGGGGGCTTCGACGCGGTGGGCGGCGTGGCGGTGAGCATGTTCCCGGCGCTGGGCGGCCGGCTGGGGATCGACTGGGTCCCGCCGGGACGCTGGAGCCTGCACGCCTCGGTCACCGGGATCGCCGACCTCTACCATCGCGAGGTCTTCGGACGCGAGACCGGCGGCGGGACGGTGTTCCTCACGATCGCGACCGGGATGCGCCTCTAGCCCCTGGTGATGGCGGTGCGCGCCGTCGCGCAGCGCACATTCACCATGGGTGGATTCAGGGGTCCCGCTCCGCACCCGGGTCTGGCAGACCCGCCTCGAGCGCGCGACGAGCCGCCTCACCCAGCTCGCAGGACATGGAAAAGCTCAGGAGGCGCGCGCTGTTGGACGCGGGATCCGCACCCTCCCGGCCACCGTCGAGGTACGGCGTTTGCTACCCATCCCACCCGACGCTTCGCGGCGCCTCGACGCGCGGGGGCCCCTGCGACGCGCGGGGAGAGGGGGAGTCATGCAGCGGCACCTTCTGCTGGGCTTCGGGCTCATGCTGCTCGCGCTCGCCGGCTGCACGCCGGCCCGGACGACGCCTCCGCCACCGGTGCCGCCGCCGGTCACCGCCAGCCTCGACCTCGCGATCCTGAAGCCCACCGGCGGCTTCGTCACCGGCGACGGCGCGCTCGACTGCGGCTTCGACGGGGGCGCCACCGACCGGACCACCTGCAGCGCGAGCCTCACCGTTCCGGGCGCGTCCACCGTCACCCTCACCGCGGCCGCCGCCACCGGCTACCACTTCGCCGGCTGGGCGGGCGACTGCTCCGGCGCCCAGGCCACCTGCGCCCTCTCCGCCCCGGCGAGCGGCGCCGCCTCCTTCCAGGTCGGGGCGGCCTTCGAGGCCGACCCGGCCTCCGCCCCCACCCCCGGCGCCCCGCTGAGCCGCGTCTACGGTTACGTCCTCGACGCCGACCACGGCGGCGCCAAGCTCGCCGGCATCAAGGTCACCCTCGGGGCCGACGTCCTCAACGCCGACGGCTCGGTGAAGGCCGCCGCCCCGACCGCCACCACCACCGCGACCGGCTGGTTCGTGATCGACGCCGCCCCGGGCGCCTACGCCCTGAACCTCGCCGACACCAACGCGAAGGACGCGAGCGGGAACCCGAAGTACCTGGTGCCGGCCACCGGCTCCCTCACCCTCCCCGCCCTCGGCGATGCGGCCTGCCTCGCCGCCTCCCCCCTCGCCGACCCGGCGCTCGGCGCGACCGGCTGCTTCCTCCGGAGCGACGTCACCACCGTCACCGCCAACCCGGCCTACGCCGCGCCGGCCCCGCCCTTCGCCATCACCGCCACCGCCACCCCGGCCACCACCCTCGGCCCGGCCGGCACCAAGCTCGCCGGCTTCGGCCAGCCCGTCGCCCTGAGCTGCAAGGCCACCCCGGCCGACTCGACCTCCACCGCCACCTACGCCGTCGGCTGGACCGTGACCGCCGGGCCCGTGGCCGTGCCCGTGTCCGGCGCGCCGGGGGCCGGCCTCGCCGGCGGGGTCGCCTTCACCGGCCAGTCCCTCACCACCCCGCTCGTCGCCGACGTCCTCGCCGCCACGAAGGCGGCCATGGCGGGCGGGGCGAACGTCGCCGCCTGCCCGAACGGCCCGGGCGCCGGGAAGCCCGGCTCGCCCGCCGCCGGGGCCGCCGGCGGGAACGCCCGGCTCGGCTGCGGCGTCTCCAACTTCCTCTCCGAGAGCCGTCCCGGCTTCCTCACCGTGAACCAGGGGCAGGCCGGGGAATTCACCTACACCCTCACCTGCACGGTCACCGACTCGAACGGCGTCACGCTCTCGAAGACCGCCTCGCTCCCGCTGGTCGTCGCCCAGAACATCAACCTGGGCAACACCCTGGAGAACCTCTGGAACCGGGGGAACGCCATCCTCGGGACGCCGGCCAACGGCGCCATCGACCGGTTCGGGAACCCGGTCGTCTTCCGCGGCTCGCACTTCGGGGCCAAGGCGGTGACCGGGGCGATCGTGATCGTGGACGACGTGCAGGGCCGCCCGGAGGGCTACGCCTGGCAGTGGCGGAAGACGAGCAAGGCGGGCGGGACCCCCACGACCTCCTCCTGCCTCGCCAGCCCGGTCACCTGCGACCCGGCCGCCGGCACCCCCACCCTCTTCGCCGCCGACACCGCCAACCCCTGGTTCTACGCCACCGGCACCGCCGGCCTGGTGGTGAACGTGAACGCCACCTCGGCCCAGCTGCCGCTCGCCCTCACCTTCACGCCCAGCTGGGGCGGCTACCAGAACAACTGCGTCACCTGCCACGATCCGTCCTGGGGCGACCCGGCGAAGCCCCTCACCTTCGACGGGAACCTCCAGGCGAAGACCGGGTACGAGCTCGGCCCGAGCAAGCTGGTGGTCGAGTGGGCGGCGAGCCGCCACGCCCGGATCGTCACCGACGGCATGTCGGGCACGCACTACTCCACGAGCTGCCTCAAGTGCCACGTGCTCGGCTACGAGACCGCCCTCGCCAACGTGGGCTGGGACGACCTGGCCAAGGGCGGGACCTTCGGCTGGGCCGCCCCGGCGGGTGCGACCTTCACCAGCGCCGCCTACGCCTTCCCCGACTTCACCTTCCTCCCCACGCCCCAGGCCGCCTTCGCCGCCATGCCGGTCGAGCTGCAGAAGCGCTCCAACGTGCAGTGCGAGAGCTGCCACGGGCCGGCCGGGGCGGGCGGGGCGGGCGCCGCGACCTGCAACGGCAACGCCATCGACCCGAGCGGCGTCGCGTGCAACAGCGGGGGCAGCACCTCGCACGACGCCTCCGAGAGCTCGAAGATGTGCGGCTTCTGCCACGACTCCGGCCACCACGGCCTCTACTCGGAGTGGAACGCGAGCCGGCACGCCGACCTGGGCACCATGGCCACGGCGCTCTCGAAGAGCCTCGACTCCAACACCCCGACCACCGGGCGGGGCGCCTGCTACGCGTGCCACACCGCCCAGCGCTTCATCGACTACTCGACCAGCCTGATGGCCGGCTCGGCGCGGGCGCCCGCGCCGGTGCCCACGCTGGAGGGGTTCGCAGGCTTCGCCGTGGACCGGTACACGGGCTCCCCGGTCACCTGCCAGGCCTGCCACGAGCCCCACTCGCTCGAGCTGCGGGTGTCGGGCGCGGCGGCGACGAAGCCCATCCCGCTCGGCGATCCGGCCGGCGACCTCTGCACCGACCCGGCCGACTGCGCCGCGGGCGTCTCCGGCCTGGTGGCCTCCCGGTCCGGCCTGGTCCTCGGCGCCGCCTCGGGCGCGGGGGCGCTCTGCTCCTCCTGCCACAACAGCCGGGGGACGAACGGGCTCCAGCAGGACCGGACCACGGTCGCCCCGGTGGTCTTCGCCAAGCCGCACCACGGCCCGCAGACCGACGTCTACCTGGGCGCCAACATGTTCTGGTTCAAGGCGCCCTCCGGCGCGCTCGGCGGGAACGTCCACGCGGGATCCTTCTTCCCGGACACCTGCGCCGACTGCCACGTGAAGCTCATCCCCGCGGGGTACGCGACGATGTCCAATCACACCTTCCGGCCCGACCCCTCCTGCCTCACCTGCCACGGCGCCGGCGAGGTGCTCGGCGCCCCGGGCACCAAGGGCAAGGCGGTGCAGGACCGGACCGCCGGCCAGCTGGCCGCCATCCAGGCGGCGCTGCGGAGCGCCGTGGCGAGCTACGTCGCCTCCGCCGCCGGCACGGTCACGGCGACGAACGACGCCGCCTCCGGCACCGTCCAGGCGCCGGGCGCGGCGGTGACCCTCTCCGGCCACGTCCTCACCGACGTCCAGGTGGCGGTCTCGGGGCTGTGGCTCGAGCCGGGCTTCTCCATCTGGCTCGACGGCAACACCACCGCCACCCCGGACCTCCAGACCAACGTCGGCTCGCTGCAGCTCGACGGGAGCCCGGTGGTGACGCCCTCGAACGCGAACGTCTGGCTGTTCCAGGCGCTCTGGAACTACCTGCTCGTCGCCCAGGACCGGTCGCTCGGCCTCCACAACCCGTTCGTGGTGAACGACCTGCTCGCCGACACGCTCGGCGAGGTGCAGGGCGCGACGCTCCGGTAGCCGGGTGCGGCAGGGCGCGCGAGGCGCGCGCGGCCCCGGGACCCCAGGGCGGCCGGCCGCGCCGCCCTACTTCGCCTTGCCCTTCCCGGCGGCGCCCGACTCGTCCATCGAGTCGAAGATGGGCGCCTTGGCGGCCACCGCCGCGTCCGCCTTGATGGGGTGGCAGACCGCGCAGAAGGTGTCCATCCGCGCGCCCTTGGCCGTGTCGATGCGCAGGTACTTGTGGTACGGGTTCGACGGGTGCGGGTCGTGGCAGCTCATGCACTCGAACCGCCCGTCGCGCAGCAGCTCCGCCGGGACCCGGGCGATGCGCGGGTTCACCGACGCCAGGCCGAACGGGTGGCTCATGTGCGCCGAGATCGGGGCGTAGCCCTGGCCGCCGTCCTTGGTCTCGGCGTGGCAGCCGAGGCAGAAGGCGGTGGTCCCCGAGTACGGCTGCTTGGTGCGGGGGTTCAGCACCTGCTGGTTGGGCGGCACGGCGAAGCCGCCGCTCCCGCCCTTGCGGGCCCCGTGGCAGCCGATGCAGCCGACCGCGTCGTGGCCGCCGGCGGCCAGGGCGGGGAGCGGCAGGGCGCCCACGAGGAGCGCGAGGCAGAGGGCGAGGCGCATCCGATCTCCTTCACCGAACGTGTAGGAGGGGATCCTACACGGCCCCGCCCTCGCCGCCCTTGACTGCCGTCACCCGGCCCCGCCTCAGAAGGCGACGCGGGAGAGGGCGTAGGCCACCGCGGTCGAGACGCTCACCCCGATGAGCCCCGGGATCATGAAGCTGTGGTTGAGCAGGTACTTGCCGATCCGGGTGGTGCCGGTGCGGTCCATGCTGATGGCCGCCAGGTCGCTCGGGTAGAAGGCGAAGAAGAAGTAGGCGTAGCTCGCCGGCATGAGCCCGAGCATCAGGGTGGCGGGGAGCTTGAGGGCGATCCCGAAGGGGATCATCACCGTGAGGGTGGCCGCCTGGCTCTTCACGAAGGCGGAGACGCAGAACATGGCGATGGCGAAGGTCCAGGGAGCGTACTGGACCATCGCCCCGATCTTCGCCACCAGGAACGCCTTGTTGGCCGAGACGAAGGTGTCGCTCATCCAGGCGATGCCGAAGATCGAGACCACCGCGATCATGCCCGCGGTGAAGACGCTCGACTTGGCGATGTCCGCCGCCTTCACGTTGGTGACGAAGAGGATGAAGGCGCCGAAGGCCAGCATCACGATCTGGACCACGGTGGTCATGGGGACGGGCTTCCCGTCCACCAGCGGGAGGAGCTGGGGCATCGCCCAGCCGGCGTTGGCCGCGGTGTCCCGCAGGGCGATGAGCACGATCACCGCCACCCCGCCGAAGAAGAGGGCCACCGAGAGCTTGGCGGTGCGGGGGAGCTGCTTGTCGAGGGTGGTCACCGAGACGTCGAGCGCCTCGCGGAACTTCGGGTCCTCGAGCCGCTTCAGGAACTCCGGGTCCTCGTACAGCTCCTTCCCGCGCCGCATGCTCCAGAGGGCGGCGGCCAGCACGCCCACGATCCCCGACGGGAGGGTGATCTTGAGGATGTCGTAGATGGTCACCGGGGTGCCCATCCGGGCGGCGTAGCCGAGGAAGGTGGTCACCGCCGCGGCCACCGGGCTGGCGGTGATCCCCATCTGCGAGGCGACGCTCGAGACCGCCATGGGCCGCTCGGGCCGGGTCTTGGTCCGGATGGCCACGTCGGCGATCACCGGGAGCAGGGCGTAGACCGCGTGGCCCGTCCCCACGCAGACGGTGAGGAAGAAGGTGCAGAAGGGGGCGAGCACGGTGACGTAGCGCGGGTGGGCGCGGAGCAGCCGCTCGGCGAGCTGGTAGTCGAGCCCCCCCGCCACCTGGAGGGTGGCCGAGGCGGTGACCACCGCGAGGATGATGAGCATCACCGCCACCGGCGGCTCGGAGGGCGCGGCCCGGAAGAGGAAGACCAGCACCGCCACCCCGAGCCCGCCGATGAGGCCGAGGGCGATGCCGCCGCGGCGGATGCCGAGGAGGATCGCGCCCAGCACCAGGAAGAACTGGATCCAGAACATCGCCACGGGGTCCTCCTCCGGCGGGAGCCGTGCGCCCCTCCGCCAGCGGCAGGGGCGCCTCTCGGGCGGAGTATCGCCCAGCCCCGCCGCCCGGGAGGCGCGTCAGCGCGCCGCGGCCTCGAGCTCGTAGAGCCGGAGCCCGCTTCGGCGCGAGACCCAGAGCCCCGCCCCGACCTGCCGGAAGTGGGGCGCCAGCCGGCGCCGGTACCAGGCCCCGCTCCGCAGCCGCATGGCGGTGTCGGTCCGCTCCCGGTCCACCACCTCGAGGTCGCGCCGGGTGAGCACCTCGAGGTAGAGGAGCCCGCGCGCCATCGCCCCCAGGTTCTCGATCGCCCGCTCGGCCGCCGCCGCGTCCAGGTAGTGGAGGACGCCGTGGCAGACGATCAGGTCGAAGCGCTCCCGCGCCCGCCAGCGGGAGACGTCGCGGAGCTCGTGGCCCCAGCGGGCGCAGGCGTGGGGGGAGACGTCCACCGAGCGGCAGCGGACGCCCGGGCGGTGTCGGCGGAACCAGTCGCGCCAGAGCCCGGGCCCCGCCCCCACGTCGAGCACCGCCTCGAGCTCCAGCCCGAGCCAGGCGGCCATCCCGCAGACCGCCCCGGCGAGCCGGCCGATCTCCCTCGGACCGTGGACCCGGTCCGGGCCCCGGTAGAAGCGCCGGTAGTAGGCGGCGTCGAAGCGCGCCGGGGCGCTCACGGCGGCGGCCTCCGCCGGGCGGCGACCGCCGAGGCGGCCGCGCCCGCGGCGAGGATCCCGGCCACCACCCCGAGCGAGACCGCGGGGTGGATCCGGACGACGTCCACCAGCCCCATCTTCGCCCCGACGAAGACGAGCACCAGGGCGAGCGAGGGCTTGAGGTAGGTGAAGCGCCGGACCGCGCTCGCCAGCAGGAAGTAGAGGGAGCGGAGCCCGAGGATGGCGAAGATGTTGGAGGTGAAGACGACGAAGGGGTCCCGGGTGACGGCGAAGACCGCCGGGATCGAGTCCACCGCGAAGACCACGTCCATCAGCTCGACCGTGACCAGGGCGAAGAGGAGCGGCGTCGCCACCCGGCGGCCGTCCTCGACCGTGAGGAAGCGGTGGCCGTCGAGCGCGCGGCTCACCGGCAGGACCCGGCGCAGCAGGCGGAGGACCGCGCTCTCCTCCACGTGCGCCTCGGCCTTCGCCCGGAGCAGGCGGAGCCCGGTGAGCACCAGGAAGGCGCCGAAGACGTACCCGAGCCAGGCGAAGCGGTGGAGCAGGGCCGCCCCGCCCGCGATCATCGCCCCCCGGAGCACCAGGGCGGAGACGATCCCCCAGTAGAGGACCCGGTGCTGGTAGAGGGGCGGGATCCCCAGCCCGGAGAAGATGACGACGAAGACGAAGATGTTGTCGACGGAGAGCGACTTCTCGATCACGTAGCCGGTGAGGTACTCGAGGGCGGGGGCCGCGCCGTTCCGCGCCCAGACCAGCCCGCCGAAGGCGAGGGCGAGCGCGATCCAGACCGCCGACCAGCCGAGCGCCTCGCGCGGCCCGATGACGTGGTCCTTGCGGTGGAAGACCCCGAGATCCAGGGCCAGCATCGCCGCCACGACCCCCAGGAAGACGCCCCACTCGACGAGCCCGTGCTCCATGCGGCCCGGAGGATAGCCGCGACACCCCGTCCCGGGAGGGAATTCGGACCGCCCCCGCCCCGCCGCGCCGCGCCGGCCCGGTCGGATCCTGCTAGGCTCACGTGAAGGGGAGGTGGCGCATGGCCGGTTCGGCACGGTTCGCGGACGTCGAGTGGCTCGCCAGGACGGTGGACGTCGGGGTGCGGATCAACACGCTCGACCCGGAGGCCGCCACGCCCTGGCACTCCCACACCGTGGTGGCGGACGACGTCTTCTGCCTCGAGGACCCGGTGTCGATCGAGCTGCGCGGGCCCGACGAGCGCGTCGAGCTCGCGCCCGGACAGCGGCAGCGGATCGCGCCGGGGCGCATCCACCGGGTGGTGAACCGCGCCGGGCACCAGACCCGCTACCTGCTGGTCCAGGCCGGCCCCTACGACTTCAACGAGGCATGCGGGCCGGGACGGTAGCGATCGCCCGCGCCAGGGCGCGCCCGAGCTCGGCGGTCCGGTAGGGCTTCTGGACGAAGGCCGCCGCCCCCTCGTCGAGCAGCTCCTGGGCGCGGCCGTTCCGGGCGAAGCCGGAGCTCACCACCACCGGCAGGTCCGGGTGGAGCGCCCGCAGCCGGCGGAAGCACTCCCGGCCGTCCATCCCGGGCATCGCCAGGTCGAGGACCACCGCCGCGGGCGGCGCGCCGCGCGCCGCCACCCGGTCGAGCGCCTCCTGCCCGCTCCCCGCCAGCTCCGGCTCGTAGCCCATGCGCTCGAGCATCCTCCCCGCCGCCCGCCGCACCAGCTCCTCGTCGTCCACCACCAGCACCCGGCCGTGGCCGCGGGGCGCCTCCGCCGCCGCCGGGGCCGCCGCCCTCGCCGGGGCCTCGAGCGCCGGCAGGTAGACGATGAACCGCGAGCCGACCCCCTCCTCGCTGTAGACCCGCACCGCCCCCCGGTGGTCGCGCACGATCCCGTAGACCGTCGCCAGGCCGAGGCCGGAGCCGCGCCCGTCCGCCTTGGTGGTGAAGAAGGGCTCGAAGATCCGGTCGAGGCGGTCGGAGGGGATCCCCACTCCGGTGTCGGTGACGGAGAGGACCAGGTAGCGCCCGGGCGCCAGCCCCCGGTCCTCGGCGGCCTCGTCCAGGTCCTGCAGGTCGGTCTCGAGGGTGAGCGTCCCACCCGCGGCCATGGCATCCCGCGCGTTCACCGCCAGGTTCAGGATCACCTGCTGGAGCTGGCCCGGGTCGCCGCGGACGTGGTGGAGCGGGGCGTGGAGCAGGAGCTCGAGCCGGATCGCCTTGTCGAAGGTCCGGCCGAGGAGCGCGGCCACCTCGCGGACCAGGGCGTGGAGGTCGACCTCGTCCTGCCGCCGGTGCCCGACCCGGGCGAAGGCGAGCAGCTGGCGGGTCAGCTCCGAGGCGCGCTGCGCCGCCTGGGAGATGGTGGCGGCCGCCTCCTCGGCGACGCTCCCCGGCGCGGCCCCCTCCGCCACCAGGTCCGCGTAGCCGAGGATCCCCACCAGCAGGTTGTTGAAGTCGTGGGCGATGCCGCCGGTCCGGGCCGCCACCTCGCGCCGCAGGGTCTCGGGCAGGCTCGTGATCCGGTAGGCGAGCACGCCGGCGAGCAGGGCGATCAGGCCCGCCGCCAGGTAGAGGGCGGGCGCCGTGCCCGCCCGCCAGCCGCCGCGCGGCGCGACGGCGAGGGTCCAGGTCTGATCCATCAGCTCGACCGGGACCACGGCCGCGTCGCGGAGGGCCTTGCCGTCCTGCAGCGAGCCGGCGAGCCACTCCGGGTCGGCGCCGGGGCGGAGGCGCCCCAGCTCCCAGTCGTAGCCGGCCGCGACCAGGCTGGGGATCCGGCTCTTCTCCAGGAGGCCGTTCACCCGGACGATGGCGCTCGACAGCCCCAGGTACCGCTCCGCGCCGTCCTCGCGGGCCAGCACCGGCACGCGGATGGCGAGCGCCCTCCCGCCCTGGATCAGCTCGAACGGCCCGTAGAGCGAGGGCCGGCGGGTCTCCATGACCCGCCGGATGGCGGCGGCGTGCAGGGGGTGGTGGAGGAGGTCGAGCCCGCGCGCCGGCTCGTTCCCGGCCATCGGCCACATCCGCTCGATCACGTTGTCCGGGGCGAGCTGGAGGTGGGCGGTCCCGCCGTTCAGCGCCAGCAGGCGCTCCGCCACCCCGTCGAGCTCCCGGTCGCTGGCCCGCTCCGCGGCCAGGGCGGCCATGGCCGAGGCCGCGGCGAGGGAGCCCTCGATCTCGCGCTCCAGGGCGAAGGCCGAGCCCCGCGCCAGGTCCAGGCCGCCCTGCCGGTGCTCCTGGACGTCGAGCCGGGCGAGGTGGCCCGCGAGGAGCGCGCCGAGGAGCAGCGCGCCCGAAGAGACCGCGACGGCGATGACCAGCGCACGTCGTTCCATGCCCGGGGTCGAGTATCCCGCCCCGGCGCGGCAAGGCAAGGAGGGGCACCGTCCCTCAGGCCGGGGGGGCCGGGGTCCGCTCCGCCTCGCCTGGACGGGGGACCGCGCGCGCCGCACCGGTGGCCAGCCAGGAGCCGGCCAGGATGAGCACGAACCCGGCCGCGGTCCCGGCGGTGAGCGGCTCGCCGAGGAGCGCCACCCCCGCCGCCACCGCCACCGCCGGGTTCACGTAGGTGATCACGGTGGCGCGCACCGGGCCCACCTCGGCGATGAGCTGGAAGAAGAGGATGAAGGCGATCGCGGTGCAGGCGACGCCCAGCACCACCACCGCGGCGATCGCCGCGGGCGTGGGGAGGAGGGGCGGGAGCTGGGCCAGGCCGAACGGGGCGTAGGCGACGGCGCAGAGGGCGAGCGACACCGCCACCACCTCCAGGCTGGGGAGGTCCGCCAGGCGGCGCGCCACGACCAGCGGGCCGAAGGCGTACCCGACCACCACCAGGGCCATCTCCGCCACCGCCCGGAGGTCGCCGCTCCCCACGTCGAGCCCGAGCAACGCCGCCACGCCCAGGAGCCCGACCCCGAGCCCGGCCAGCCGGCGGGTGCCGAGCGGCTCGTGTCCTCCGCCCAGGCGCGCGAGCGCCGCCCCGACCAGCGGGACCGAGGCGACCAGCAGCCCGGAGAGCGAGCTGGTGAGCCGGCGCTCGGCGTCGGAGAGCAACCACCAAGGGAGCGCGATCTCGACCGCCGTGAAGAGGAGCAGGGGGCGCCAGCGCGGCAGGAGCGCCCGGACGTTCCCTCCCCGGAGGGCGAAGGGGGCGAGCAGGGCGGCGCCGATCGTGGTGCGGAGGAAGACCAGGCTGGCCGGGGTGAGCTCCCGCACCGCCACGCGGATGAGGAGGTACGGGATGCCCCAGATCACGCTCAGGGCGGCGAACAGGATCCAGCCTCGGCGGGTCACCGCGAGCGACCTCCTGGCGCGGGAGGGGGGGGAAACGGCCGCGGAATGATGGGGGCGAGCGCCCCGCGAGGCAAGCGCCTTCAGCCGGCCCGCCGGCCGGCCAGGGCGCCGGGGGCGACGCCGAAGGCGATCGCGCCCGGCGCGAAGCGGAACTCGACGTAGGGGAGCTCGCCCTCCGGGAGGTGCCAGACCGCCCGGCCGCCGGTGGGGAGCGGGCGGCCGTCCAGCACCTGCCAGCCGTCCACCGGGGTGGTCCAGCGGGCCCGCACCAGGGGCTGGCCGGGCTGGAACGGGTTCCTGGTGAAGCGGTCGGTGGTCTCGAAGTCGAGCGGCGCCCCGCGGGCGTCGAGGTGGACCCGGGCCTTCACCGCCGTGCCCCGGTCCTCGAGCCGGAGGTCGAAGGTCCGGTCGTCCACGCTCGCGAAGCTCACCCCGGGTGCGAGGAGCATCGCGGGGGCGAACAGCACGGCGTCGTTCAGGTAGGTGACCAGCTCGCTCGCGTCGTACTCGGGGCCGCGCCCGTCCACCACGGTGAAGAGATCGAGGGGGCGGATCACCAGCCGGCCGGCGCCCCGGAAGTAGAGGTCCCGCCCGTACATCGGGACCCCGGCCAGGCGGAGGCGCATGTGGAAGAGCCGGGCCACGTCCGGCGCGCTCGTGTACTGCCAGGCCTCGCAGGCGATCCAGCCGCGGCGGAGGTCGGGGCGGAAGCGGCCGCGGACGTGGAGCAGGAAGGAGGTGTCCCGGGGCCGGCCGACCACGCCCATGAAGGCGAGGTAGCGCCGGGCGGCGACCGGGAGCGGGGCGAGGTCCGCCTCGGTGACCGCCGGGCCGGGCGCGCCCGGGGCGAGCCCCGCGGCGGCGACGTCCCTCTCGAGCTTCCGCAGCATGTCGATCCCCCCTCCCTCGCGATCAGGCCACGCGACGCGCCGCGGCGCCACCACCCCGTGGCCGCGGGGGCGGCGGGGTAGGACGCGGAGTGGGCAGGCGAGCGGGCGAGCGATCCTGGGGACCGGCGCGCTCGTGCCGCGCCCGGATAGGGTAAGCTCGCTGGGTGGCAGGCGACTCCGAACCCCCGGCCATCCCAGCAGACGCCAGCGCGCTCCCGCGCGCCGTGGCGGACACCCTCCCCGACCCGGTCTTCCTCAAGGACTGCGAGGGGCGGTGGCTCTACGCCAACCCGGCCACCCTGGAGGTCGTCGGGAGGACCGCGGTCGAGGTGCTCGGGCGGACCGACCGCGAGATCTACTCCGACCCGGGGATCGGCGCGGCGCTGATGGAGACCGACCGCCGGATCATGGAGTCGGGACGCCCCGAGGTTGTGGAGGAGAACATCCAGACCCCTGGGGGCCTGCGCGTCTTCCTCTCCACCAAGTCGCCGCTCCGCGACGCCGAGGGGCGGGTGATCGGGCTGGTGGGCAACGCCCGCGACATCACCGAGCGCAAGCAGGCGGAGGCCGCCCTCCGGGAGAAGGAGGAGAACCTCCGCACCGTCTTCCGCACCAGCCCCGACGCGACCAACGTGAACCGGGTGGAGGACGGGCTCTACGTCGCCGTCAACGACGGCTTCACCCGGATCACCGGCTGGACCGAGGCGGAGGTCCTCGGGCGCTCCTCGCTCGAGCTCAACATCTGGGACGATCCCGCCGACCGGGCCCGCATGGTGGCGCAGCTGCGCCGGGACGGGTACGTCCAGAACTTCGAGGCCCGCTTCCGGCGGAAGGACGGGTCGGTCCTGCCCGGGCTCATGTCGGCGCGGCTGATCACCTTCAGCGGCGAGCCGATGATCCTCACCATCACCCGCGACATCACCGAGTGGCGGCGGGCGGAGAAGGAGCGGTCCCGGCTGGGCGCCCAGCTCCTCCAGGCCCAGAAGCTGGAGAGCATCGGCCGCCTGGCGGGCGGCGTGGCCCACGACTTCAACAACATCCTCACGGTGATCCTCAGCTGCTCCGAGGCGCTGGGCGACGACCTGGCCCGGGGCCTGCCGCCCTCGGCCGAGGAGGTGTCCGAGATCCGCAGCGCCGCCGAGCGGGGGCGCGAGCTGACCGCGCAGCTCCTCGCCTTCGCCCGCAAGCAGCCGAGCGCGCCGGTGGTCCTCGACCTGGGCGTGGTGGCCCGGGAGAGCGAGGGGCTCCTCCGGCGGATCCTGGGGGAGGACGTCCGGCTGGTGGTGGACGCGCCGCCGCGGCTCTGGCCGGTCCGGGCCGATCGGGGCCAGGTGCAGCAGGTCCTCCTCAACCTGGCGGTGAACGCGCGGGACGCGATGCCCAAGGGCGGCACGCTCGCCATCGAGCTCCGGAACGTGGAGGCGGCCGCCGGGTCGCGCGCCGGTGGAGCGGCGTCCGACCAGGTCCGGCTGGCGGTGCGCGACACCGGGACGGGGATCGCCCCGGAGGCGATGATCCACCTCTTCGAGCCGTTCTTCACCACCAAGCCCCAGGGCAAGGGGACCGGGCTCGGCCTGGCGACCGTCTACGGGATCGTCACCCAGAGCGGCGGCCGCATCCACGCGGAGAGCGTGCCCGGCCAGGGCAGCACCTTCCGGATCCACTTCCCCCGCGCCCCGGGCGTCCCGGACCCCGCGCCCGCCGAGGCGGAGACGACCGCCGCCGGCGGGACCGAGACCGTGCTGGTGGTGGAGGACGACCCCGCGGTGCGCAGGGTGACCACCGACGCGCTCCGCGGGGCGGGCTACCAGGTCCTCGCCGCCATGAACGGCTACGAGGCCCTCGACCTGGCGCGCGCCGATGCTCCGCGGCTCGACCTGTGCGTCACCGACGTGGTGATGCCCGGACTGAACGGGAAGGAGGTCGCGGACGAGCTCCGGCGCCTGCGGCCCACCCTGCCCGTGCTCTTCGTCTCCGGCTACCCGCAGGACGTCGTCGGCGCGCGAGGGCTGCTCGAGGGGTCGGAGCTCCTGCTCAAGCCCTTCACCCCGGCGGCCCTGCTCCGGCGGGTGCGGGCCCTCCTCGACGAGCGGTCCGGGCGCTGAGCGTACGCCGCGCGGCCGCGCCCGGCGCAGGGCGGCCCGGCGGACCCTCGCTCACTCCGGGAGCGCCATCGCCACCGGCCGGAGCGCGGGGCCGTGCCCGCCCAGGCGGGCGAGCACCGCGACCGGGCGAGGCGACGCGGGCGGGCGGAGGGCGGGCGGGGACGCGCGCGGGGCCGGCGCGGGCGGCGGCGGCGCGCGGAGGGCGGGGGCGGGCCCGGCCTCCCGGCCCAGGTGCCGCTCGATGGCCTGCTCCAGATCCAGATCGCCGGCCAGCACCGGCCGGACGGCCCGCTGGGCGGCGAAGGCGACCTCGTCGAGGACCGCCAGGTTCTGCGGCTCGGCGGTGGCGACGATCAGCGTCTCGCGCCGGCCGTTCACGTCGAGGGCCAGGGGGAGGACCTTGCGCGCCCGGACGAGGCGCGCCGGGACGAGCCGCAGGATCTCGGGCGCCACGGTGCGCGTCCCGAGCTCCACCGGGGCGACCCCGAGCTGGCGCCCGATCGCCGCCAGGACCACCCGCTCCGTGACGAAGCCGAGCCGGACCAGCGACTGGCCGAGCCGGCCGCCCCACTGGCGCTGG